>Ga0208017_100057_pt1 | contig 45429 bp, 45 predicted proteins | sample 30_taG_FD_184104 | JGI IMG/M metagenome (GOLD analysis project Ga0208017, IMG submission 184104) | Marine viral communities from Cariaco Basin, Caribbean Sea - 30_WHOI_OMZ (SPAdes) (version 2) | ecosystem: Environmental > Aquatic > Marine > Oceanic | place: Caribbean Sea: Cariaco Basin... | reverse complement strand
CGACCCGCTGACGCCGATGGAAGAAATATTGGAAGCGCTCCATGACGTCGTGAAGGCCGGCAAGGTGCGCTATATCGGTGCCTCCTCCATGTACGCCTGGCAATTCGGCAAGATGCTGCAGCTGGCGGACAAGCATGGCTGGACCCGCTTCATGTCGATGCAGAACCATCTCAATCTGCTCTACCGCGAGGAAGAACGGGAAATGCTGCCATTGTGCATCGAGGAAGGCGTCGCGGTCATCCCCTGGAGTCCGCTGGCGCGCGGCCGACTGACTCGCCCCTGGAACGAAAAGACCGAGCGATCGGAAAGCGACCAGTTTGGCGAAATGCTCTACGCTCGGACCGCGGAAGCGGATCACGCAATCGTCGATATGGTTGGCACCGTGGCCGCGGAACGCGGGCTGCCGCGCGCCCAGATTGCGCTCGCCTGGCTGCTCGCTAAGCCGGGCGTGACGGCACCGATTATCGGTGCCACAAAAACGGCCCATCTCGACGATGCCATTGCCGCGCTTTCGATCCCATTGTCCGACGATGAAATCGCCCGGCTGGAAAGCGGCTATGTGCCGCACCCGGTTCTGGGCCATCAGTGAAAGAAGGCCCGGAACACAGGTGCGCGGCCGGATCGAGCGCTAGCGCTGCCCGCCGTCAACGCGGAGCAGTGCGCCGGTGGTGTAGGAGGACGCCGGACTGGCCAGCATCAGCGCGGCCGTGACAATTTCCTCCGGATTGCCCGGACGGCCCATCGCGACCGGCTGTTTTTCGCGCTTTATCGTGTCCCAGGCCTCGGCGATATCGGTCAGAAACGGGCCGGCCGAAATCGTGTTGACCCGCACTTTCGGACCATATTCGCGGCTCATCGATACGGTCATCGCATTGAGCGCCGCCTTGGCCGCGCCATAAGGCACGACGCCGGGCAGCGCCATCAGCGCGCCGGTCGAGCTGATATTGATGATCGCACCGCCGTCACCATCGGCCATCCGCTTGCCGATCTGGCTGGCGAGGCGGAACGGACCCTTGAAATTGAGATTGATGACGCTGTCGAACAACTTTTCCGGCACCTTATGACTGGGCATGGGCGGGGACATGCCGGCATTGTTCACAAGCACGTCTACCCGGCCAAATTCGCTGTAAGCCGCAGCAATCAGCGCATCGCACTCCGCCCATTTTCCAACATGCGCCGCAAAGGCCAGGGCCCGGCGCCCCATCGCGCGGCACTCCTCCGCCGCAACTTCACAACTTTCGATCTTCCGACTGGCAATGATCACGTCGGCACCCCGTTCGGCAAAGGCCTTGACCATCTGATTGCCCAGTCCGCGCGACCCACCGGTGACGAGAATGACCTTGCCGGTAAAATCGAACAGCGGATCGGGAGTCATGCTGAGTCTCCCTGCCTGATCGCCGCAAGGCGGCTCGGAATATGCTCGCTCGGGAACAGTCCGGGCGCGGGTTGGGTATTCTTCAGATAGGCCTTGGCGACCTGCGCCTTGTGCACCTCGGTCGGCCCGTCGGCGAGCGCCAGGCTCGGCAATCCCATCCACATTTCGGCGAGCGGGGTTTCCAGCGTCACTCCGAGACTGCCGTGCAGCTGTATCGCGCGCTGGACAATGTCGTGATAGACCTTGGCCATCTGCACCTTGCACATCGCGATATGGGTGCGGGCCGCTCCGTGCGGTTCATTGTCAATGATCCACGCCGTTTTCAAAACCAGCAGCCGGAACTGTTCCAGCTCTATAATCGAGTCGGCGATCGGTCCCTGGACAAACTGGTGTTCGCCGAGCTGCTTGCCCTGGGTCCGGCGCGACACGGCGCGCTCTAGCATCATGTCGATAGCGCGCTGGCACTTGCCGACCGTGCGCATCGCATGGTGAACGCGCCCGCCGCCGAGCCGGGCCTGCGCGACCTTGAATCCTTCGCCGGGACCGCCCAGCATGGCATCGAGCGGCACCCGTACCTTGTTGTAGCGAATATAGGCATGAATGCCGTCGTCCTCGCCCTGCTTGTCGCCCATCGTCTGCGAATGGCGGATGAACTCTATTCCCGGAGTATCCGTCGGAACGATCAGCATCGACATCCGGCTGTGCGGCGGTGCATCCGGATCGGTGACCGCCATGACAATAAGGAATGACGCATAGCGCGCATTGGATGAGAACCATTTTTCTCCCTCGATCACCCAATCATCGCCGTCGCGATAGGCGCGGCAGTCAAATTCTTTCGGGTCGGCACCTGCCTGTGGTTCGGTCATCGAGAAGGTCGACACAATAGTCCCTTCCATCAGCGGCTTGAGGAAGCGCGCCTTCTGCTCGGCGGTGCCGAACATGGCCAGAATCTCGGCATTGCCGGTGTCGGGAGCAGCGGTACCAAATACCGTGGGTGCCCAATAGCTGCGGCCGAGAATCTCGTTCATCAGCGCCAGCGTCAATTGTCCCAGTCCGGGGCCGCCAAGGTCTGGCCCAAGATGGCAGGCCCAAAGGCCCTGCGCCTTCACCATTTGCTGCAGCGGTGCCAGATGCGTGCGCGATTCGGCATTTTGGACATCATAGGGTGCGCCATGGCCGGGAAAGAGCATGTCCATCGGCTCGCATTTCTCGCGGACGAATTGTGCCATCCAGTCGAGTTTGCTTTGCAATTCGGGTTCGATGCGAAAATCGATCATATTCTTGTTCCTTACGGGTCGATAAGACGGATGAGTTTCTCGGCTTCGGCAAAATTGCCACGGACCAGCCGGTCAAAAAAGCGCCCGGTTTCCGGGCTCAAGATGCCCTTGGCCGCTTGTGCGACCTTATATTCGAGAATGCAGCCGCCCTTGAACATGGCCAGCAGTAGATAATAGTCGAAACTGTACATGCTGCGCCCGGTGCCCGCCGAATAATGCGCCATGAGCTCCTGCCGCGTCGGCCAGTCATGAACATTGTAGAGCGCTTTTTCGGGAACATGCCCCGGGAACCGATCGTCGCGGATGCCGTTGCAGAACCAGGCCAGGTCCAGCAGTGGATCGCCGATGGTGGACAGTTCCCAGTCGATGAGTGCCGTCAGGCGACAGGGGGCATCGAAAGCAAAAAGTGCATTGGGCGTGCCGACGTCGCCATGAATGATGCCCGGCTGGAAGTCATCGGGAATATTGGCGCGCAGCCAGTCGCGGAGCAGTTCGTAGCCGGGAAGGTTACGCCAGTCATGGTCGTAGAGCTGCTTGTAGCTCTTGATCTGATGCTCCCAGCGGTCAACCTGGCGTTCGAGAAAATTGTCGGGTCGCCCGAAATCTTCCAGGCCAACGGCCTTATGGTCCACCTTGGCCAGCGCGATCAGCCCGTCGACCATCGCGAAGGGCACTTCACGGGCGTGTGGCGGTTTGTCGAACGGGGCGCGGTCATGAATCTTGCCATCTCGCAGGTCGGCCGGCCAGCCCTCGACGAGTTCCATGACGTAGAAAGGTGCGCCGATCACGGTGGGGTCGGAACAGCTGCCATGGCAATAGGGATGGGGGACGTCCGTCGGACGCAGCGCCGTTAGCACCCGGGCTTCGCGCATGATGCTTTTTTCGCTCCCGGGAGGCGGGGTGGCGGGTGGACGGCGCAAGATCATGGTGTCGCCACCCCGATTGAGCGAAAGGATGACATTGGACGTGCCGCCATGGATTTTTCGCACCGCCATCGGACCATCGCCAAGCGCGGGAATATGCGAATCGAGCCAGGCGGTCAGTCGCTCAGGGTCGGCGAGCATTTCCACGTCATCACTCATGATTGGCGTCCCGCAGATAATTTTCGATCTCGAGCCGAATGGCGTGGAGCTGGTTGGCCGCCGCGGCAAATTCGGCTTCGTCGATCCGTGCCAGCACCGCTTCGGTCACCGCCTGTGCCCTTTGGTGATCGGCAGCCTTGACCTGGCGGCCGGCGTCGGTCGGGAGGATGAGGGATGCCCGTTTGTGTTCGGGATTGTCGGCAAATATTATCAAACCGGCTGCGGCAAGACGGTTTGCGGCACGTTGTACAACCTGTCGCGGATGCCCGAGACTGCGCCCGATCTTGGCTACCGTCGGAGGCCGGGTGGCATTGACCACGGCCGTCAGGACCGTCATTTCCATTTTCGACAGACCGGTCTTGGCGCGCGTGTCGGCATAAAGGGCCTGCATCCGACCGCGCAGACGGCTGATCTCGTCGGCGAATCGTTCGAAGTCTGTGAAGTGCGGCAAAGACATGACACCTAATTGTCAATACGACACCATAGTGTCAACTTGATTCTATCGGCTACTCATCGGCCGAAACAGAGAATCTCCCGCCTGCCAGTCTATGCGCACACGGCGATGGGCAAAAAGCCAGCCATCGCTGGTGCGAACGAGTCGGTCGTCATACGTGCCGCTGTGGTCGAGGCCATTGTTGCTGTGTACCGCAAAATAGCTGCGCGCTATTGCGGTCTCGCGGTCAATTGCAATCAACGGATTGGTGATATGATGGCGAACAAAAGTGAGTTTCGGATTTCGCGTTCCTGATGTCAACGCCGCCGCGATTGCAGTTGGCCCGACAGGTCGTGCCCCCGGATATTCCAGCAATCCGTCTTCGGTGAAACAGGCCGCCAGTTCGGTAACGCGGCCCCGGTCGCCATTATAGGTATAGTGCGCCAGAAGATCGCGGATCGCATCGCGGTCGACAGCGGGGTCATCCATTGAAATTCAACCGCAACCCCGGTTCGTTCCAGCGGGCTTTTGCAAGCCGGCCCGATTGCGACAGGGTGATGTAGGCGGTGCGCATGTCCCCTCCGCCGAAGGCGATATTGGTGACATAGGACTCGTCGCCTATTGCGAATTTTTCCATGTGCCCGTCAGGCGTGATCGTCGATATACCGCCGTCATACAGCGTCGCCACGCATATATTGCCGGCGTCGGTGACGGCCAGGCTGTCGAACCCTACCGGCCCAGGAGCAGTGGCGATCCAGGTCGGGCTCTGCTCTTGGACCTTGCGCTCGTAGCGCCATAGTCGAGCCTGATGCGTGTCAGCGACATAGATAGAGGTGCCATCGGGCGAGAGGCCGACGCCGTTGTAGGAAACCGCATGGCGATTGATCGCGCTTATGGACGATCCATCGGGTAGTGCGCTGAACAGTCCGCTGGCCGTGCGGATGCCGTCGTGGGTCTTGCCGAGGTCGGTAAACCAGATCCGTCCGTCGGCGTCAAAAACGATATCATTAGGGGCTTCAAGCGGCTGGCCGTCGCAGCTGTCGTAGACACGCTCGAATTTTCCGGTTGCCAGGTCGACGCGTTCAATCCGGCCTTCGTGGCCGACTCCGCTCGCGTTCTGAAATTTTTCAAGGTCGAGTCCGCCGTTATTGCATATATAAAGCGCACCATCGGGACCGATCGCAGCACCGTTAGGGCCTCCGCCAATATCGCAAACCGTTTCGGTACGACCGTTCCAGCAGCGCGTGATCCGTCCGCCAGCCAGCTCGACGACAATTACCGAACCATCGGCCATGACCATCGGTCCTTCGGGAAAGGCGAGGCCTTCCGCTATGATTTCCATCATCCTATCCTATATAACCTAGTTATGTAACTATTGACACGCCTGCCGCTGAGGCGCAACCCTGTACCCAGGAGATTCCATTGCCCGTACCTCAGCATCATATTGTCGCGACACCGCCGCCTTTTGATCGCCCTCCCTATCCGGCTGACATATTTGCTGGCCAGACCGTCCTTGTTACCGGTGGTGGTTCGGGCATGGGGCTCGCAATGGCGAAAGCTTTTGCGCAAGGAGGCGCTAACGTCGCGGTAATGGGTCGCAGTCTGGAACGTGCCCAGGAGGGGCGCGCCGGGATCGCCGCGCTTGGTGTGCAGACTCATGCGATCAGCTGCGACGTCCGCCAGCCCGATGCGGTTGCCGCCGCTTTCGACCAAGCGGAAGCAGCGCTCGGGCCCATCCATTTGCTGGCCAACAATGCCGGTGCGAATTTTCCGGTCCTTGCGGAGGATATTTCCGCCAATGCCTGGAACGCCGTGACGCGCATCGCCATCGACGGCACCTTTCTCTGTTCCACCGAATTTGCCCGGCGCTGCATGGCGCGCGGCGAGGGTGGGGCAATCATCAACAACAGCGCCCAATATATCTGGACCGGTTTTCCCGGTGACGCGCACAGTGCGGCTGCCAAGACCGCGCAAGCGACGATGACCAGGAAAATGGCAGCCGACTGGGCGCCCTACGACATCCGCGTCAATGCCATTGCTGCGGGCTTTTTCCCTCATGACACCTCTACGGCGGGGCAGCGCGAAGGCGGGATCGAACCGTTGCAGAACATGATTCCGGCTGGTCGTACCGGCAGCATCTGGGAGTTCGGCTGGTTGTCGGCGATGATCTGCACGCCCCTGTTCGGGGCAATGACGGGGCAAGTGATCGTTCAGGATGGTGGCGAGAGCCTCCGTCGTTCGCTGATGATGCCCGATTTTGTGCCGCCACGCGAACGCGCCGACGGGCCATGGGGTTGGCAATGACGGGCTGGCTGGCTGGGAAAACAGTTCGTGGCGAAGGAACCAGTCCGGCGATTGCCGCCGCTCTCATCAATCAAGGCGCTACGATCACAATGGATGACGATTGCGATATCTGGATCCAAGTTGCGCCGCCGACTGCGGTCAAGCCTGCTCATCTATTGACCCATGCCGAATGGCGCGCCACCGTTGGTGCCGCGCTGGATCACTGTTTTCTCGGTGCTAGGGAATTTGCAGATCAGTGCCGTGCGCGCGGGCAGGGCGGGGCAATCCTGTTCGTCGGCGCGCCCGAGCAGGCACTGGGTGCTGATCATGCCGCTGCGGCTGGCGGGCTGGGAAACCTTACGAAGACGTTGGGCGTCGAATGGGCGCGCGACGGCATCCGGGTGAACAGTATCCTGACAAAGGAAGCGGGCGAAACATTTGGTAATCTGGCCGCCTATCTGGTCAGCGACTATGCTGCCTATGTCACGGGTGCGGTCATGGGAGTTGGCCTTGATGACTGATCGTATCCGCCTTGATGGACAGGCAGCCTTTGTTACCGGTGGTGGCGGAGGAATTGGCCGTGGCATCGCAATCCGGCTCGCCGAGGCCGGCGCGGATGTTGCGATTTTCGACATCATCGCGGAACGGGCCGAGGAAGCCGCGGAGCGGGTACGCGGAGCGGGGCGGCGGGCTTTGCCGCTCGCCGGAGATGTGATGGACGCAGGCGTTCTCAGGGCTACAATAGCCGAAGCGGCCGAAACTTTCCGGCGTCTCGATATTCTGGTCAACAATGCCGGAGGCGTGGCGGCACGCCCTTTTCTGGAACAGAGCGAGCGCAGCATGCGCAAGCATATCGATATCAACCTGATGTCGATGCTGGTCGCGACGCAGGCGGCTGCCAGGCATATGGTCGATGCTGGTCGCGGCGGGTCGATCATCAATGTCGCCAGCATCGAAGCCGTTCGGGCAGCGCCGAATTTTGCTGTCTATGCAGCCTGCAAGGCCGGCATGCTCAGTTTCACCAAATCCATGGCGTTGGAGCTGTCGGCGCACGATATCCGCGTCAATTGCATCGCGCCGGATCACACGGTCACACCCGGGAACCAGGGCAATCGTGCTGGCCCGGTCGACCCTGCGACTTGGTTGTACCGAAGCGACGAGCAGGTTGACGCGATGAACCGGTTGATCCCGGTCGGACGGGAAGGAGTCGATCTCGAGTGCGGAGATGCTGCGGTGTTTCTGGCGAGCGCCATGTCGAGCTACATCACCGGTACATACTTGCCGGTGGATGGCGGCACATGGGCATCGTCAGGCTGGGTGCGTGGGCGAGACGGCAAATGGACTCTCAACGAAGGGTTGTCCTTTGGTGTTTGAAAGGCAGATTGACGTTCGGATTGCAGATTGGGCATAGGTGTCCTAATGATCCGACAAGGCAGTTCATAAGTCGACGGACTTAAGCAAAAGGGTGGAAAATTGCAGCGCGAAAGTGATAACGGACGAATTCGAGTTCCCAAGACATCCGAACTCGTCGCCGACCAGATCCGGGAACAGATCATCCGTGGTGAGCTGAACGAAGGCGATTCCCTGCCGCCCGAAGGCACGCTTATGGTGACACTAGGAATTTCGCGCCCGACCTTGCGCGAGGCGTTCCGGATTCTCGAGGCGGAGAGCCTGATCAGCGTCGTGCGCGGTTCCAGAAGTGGGGCGCGAGTCCATCGTCCCTCGACCGAACTCGTGTCGCGCTATGCCGGCTATCTGCTCGAATCGCAGTCTACCACGATCGCCGATCTTTACGCGGCGCGGCTGGCAATCGAACCGACGGTGGTCCGCTGGTTGGCGACCGCCAAGGGGCAGACGCCGGGCATGGCCAAGGTGAAAAGCGTGCTCGAGGACCTCGGTGACATGCTCGCAAACGAAGAATATGACAAATTCATCGACAATATCGCCTATTTTCATCAGGTCCTGGTGGAAGCGACCGGCAACAAGACATTGAGCTTCATGAACCGCATGCTGCTCAACCTGGCCCGCACCCATCAGAATGACTATCAGCGCCGCCATCCGCGGTCGACCGAAGAGCGACAGAAAAGCATCCGGGCGGGCTTCAAGTCCTACGCCAAACTGATTCACCTGATCGAAGTCGGTGATGTCGAAGAAGCCGTCGAACATTGGCGGCTTCACTTGCGCAACGCCAATGAAACCTGGGCCGCCCGCGGCGAAGGCGAACGGATCGTCGATTCATTGCCGGCATGAGTGCTAATTTCATAGAAAAAATGACGACGGCTGCGGCTCAGCGACCGCAAGCCTCTCTTACCGTGGCATCCGATATCAGGCCATGCGAAACCAGCCTGGCGGAGGTGGCTGCGGCCGGGCAGCGGATGGGCACCCGGATGATGACCGCAGGCATCGGGCCCGGGGATATTGTCGGATGCATGCTGCCCAATTGGCGGGAATGGCTGGTGGTCGCCGTCGCGGCTGCCCATGCGGGCGCCGTGATGCTGCCGATCGTGACCATCTATGGTGCCAGGGAGCTTGGCTTTATCCTGCGCCAGTCTGGCGCCAAATGGCTGTTCACGCCGGACAGCTTCCGCAATATCGATTATTCAAACATTGTTGCCGATTGCGGTGAATGTTCAAAGCTGGAACGCCATATTGTCACCGGCCCCGAATTTCAAGCGCTCGAAGCCGAGGGGCCAATTTCCCAGCCAGTTTCTGTTGACCCTGAAGACCTTGCGTTGCTGGTATTTACATCAGGCACTACGGCCGACCCCAAGGGCGTCATGCATTCGGCGCGCGGATTGCTCGCCGAACTGGAGACAATGCGCATCATGCGCGGCGGATCGGATGAAGACGCGGTCATTTCGCCATGGCCGCCGGGCCATGTCGCTGGTGCGCTGTCCATGTATCGCTATCTCTGCCAGGGATCGCCGCTGGTGCTCATGGACCAGTGGGATGCGGCGCTGGCCGCGGAACTGGTCGAGAGTCATCGGGTGACAAGTTCGTCGGGAACTCCCTTTCATCTCTCTGGAATGATGGCGGCAGCCGAAGCCAATGGCCATGATCTTTCATCCTTGCGCCAATATCTGGTGGGCGCTGCGCCGGTTCCACCATCGCTGATTGAGGCCTGTCAGCACCAGGGGCTGGCGGTATATCATTGCTATGGCTCGAGCGAACATCCGACGGTAACCTCCGGCGTTGTCGACGATCCGCTCGACAAGCAGCTGCACACGGAGGGCCGGGCGATTGTCGGCTCGGAGATGCGCTTCGTTGACGACGACGGCAAGGATGTCCCCGCCGGCGAGGAAGGCGAGATCTGCACCCGCGGGCCAGAGCTTTTCATGGGCTATCTCGACTCGGCTCTGAACGAGTCGGCGTTCCTTCCCGGGGGCTGGTATCGCAGCGGCGACATCGGCCGGCTTGATGCCGAGGGTTTTCTGCTGATCACCGACCGCAAGAAGGATATCATCATTCGCGGTGGCGAGAATATTTCGTCGAAGGAAGTCGAAGCCGTTCTGCTTCGTCTGGATGGCGTTGCCGATGCTGCCGTGGTGGCTGCGCCCGATGATCGGATGGGTGAGGTGGTCAGGGCCTGTCTTGTCCTGTCCCCCGGCGCCGCGGTCACACTCGAAGATATCCGTACCCATTTTGCGGCGGCCGGCATCGCCAAGCAAAAAACTCCAGAACGGTTGAGTATTGTCGATGAATTGCCGCGCAATGCGTCGGGCAAGGTGCTGAAGCACAAATTGAGGAATAGCCCCTGATGCAAGACCGCATCCTGCCGACGGAGGGTATCCATAATTTTCGCGACTATGGTGGCTACGCGGCGCGAGACGGCGCTCGCTTCAGGACAGGGGTGCTCTATCGCTCCGGTCAGCATCAGGAGGCCACGCCAGATGATCTGGAAACGGTATCCAGTTTGAATCTGCAAGCCGTGATAGACTTGCGCGGCGACAGTGAGCGGGTGAATTATCCCTGTGCCCGGCCCGAGAATTTTGAGGCCCAGATCCTGTTCGCGCCTGGAGAAACTGCTGGCCAAGCCGGCAATGCACCGCATGTCGAGGCGGCCGCCGCGGTCAGGACTGCGGAGCAAGCGAGACAGGCGATGGCGCGCCTGTACAAATCGATGCCATATCGGCCCAATTTGATTGCAGTGATGCGGCTCTATTTTGATGCACTGGCTACGCGCAACGGTCCCAGCCTGATTCATTGCCTGGCCGGCAAGGATCGCACCGGGCTGGCGGTGGGATTGCTGCACAAGCTGCTGGGTGTCCATGACGATGACATTCGCGCGGATTATCTGCTGACCAATGTTGCCGGCAATATCGACCGGCGGATTGCAGCCGTTGCGGTCGCAATCCGGCGCAATCATGGCGAGCAGATCAAAGATGACGCAATCCGGACGCTGATGTCGGTCGAGGCTCATTATCTGGACAACGCCTTTGCAGCGATTGTCGAGCAGCACGGGTCGATCGCCGCCTATGCCGACGAGATATTGTTCGTCACGAAGGACAAGCTGGAAGAAATGGAAGCATCTTTGCTTGATTGATCTGCCATGTGCTTTCGGCGCACGGCCCGCTTTGCCGACTATTCCTTTTTGGCATCACCAAGCGATACCAGCGGGAACAGCAGCTGGCGCAGCCAGTGGTGTTCGCGGCCGGGCATGCCATAACGCCATGGTCGACCGTCCGGAACATGCAACGTCCCGAACAGCCGGTCGTAAAAGCTGAAAAATGTGCAGAAATTCCGATAATTGGCCCCGTCCTTGCCATAGCCATGATGGACATGGTGGAGGCGTGGGGTGACCACAATCCATTCGGCAGCACTAACGAGCTTCGCGCCGCCAGGAACGTGAGCGATGATCGCATCATCCCAGCGCCAGTCGCTGTGGGTCAGTGCGTTCCAGGCCATGATGACCGTGTAGAAAGTCGCAGCCTGAGCATAGAGGCCGAAATAGATGGCGACCGCTGTGACCCAGGTATAGCTGTGGACGAACGGCCATAGCAGGTTGGTCCGCCACATCAGCGTGACATTGACATAGGGGGCGGAATGATGGGTCCGGTGCATGCCATAGAGCAGGGGGTGCTTCCGGCTGTTATGCGCCAGGCGGTGGATCCAATATTGCAGGAATTCCGCAACGAGAAAAAGTACCAGCAGACTGGCCCAGAAGGGTGCTGATATTAGCGCGTCTTTATAGGCCGGGATCAAGAGGCCGATCAATGTCGCGGTTAGCCAGGCCGTGCCGATGCGGGTGCCCTGAGAAGCGATGATGACAGTGCCCAGCATGAAAAAATCATGCCGACGATGCACGCCCTTGTGGCGACCCATGAAAATTTCGATCACGAGAATTGTAAGGATCAGCAGAAAAATCCAATATTGCCCTTGCATGGCCAGTCCTCCTGCCACCCAAATGGCCGGCAACGAAAAATAAATCCAATACATATTTATTGCTTATATTATGCATTGAATGCATATAAATGGCCATGGATCTGAACAAATGGCGCCACGCCGTCGGTGTTGCCGACAATGGCTCTTTCACTGCCGCTGCCATGCGCCTTCACATCTCGCAACCAGCACTCAGCCGCAGCACTCAGCCGCAGCATCCAGTCGCTTGAGCGGGAGCTCGGGCTGGTGCTGTTCGAGAGAAATGCTGCCGGCATCGTCGTCACCGCGATGGGCCAGCCTGTTCTGGATCAGGCGCGTGCGCTGCTGGGGCAAGCCGAGGCGTTGCAGGAATCCGTGCGCGACATTGTCCGCGGCGACGCCGGTTTTGTACGCTTTGGAGTCGGACCGATGTTCGCTTCGCTGCTCGAAGAGGTGCTGCCGGGCTTGTGGGAGCCCGAGCATCCCGTGGCGGTGCAGGCGCATGTCTTGCCGGTCGAGCGCCTCGTGGTTCGGCTGTTGTGCGGCGAACTGGATTTTTTCATCGCCGACGGGCGGGCGGCGCAGGGACAAATGGATATCGCCGTAGAACCACTGGGGGAGGCTCCTGTCGGCTATTTTGCTCGACCGGGCCACCCGCTGGCATTTCGCTCTGATATACCGGTTTCGGAGCTGGCAAATTTTCCGCGCGTTGCCCCCAATCTTCCCGAAACGCCGATTGAACGGGATCCGGACATCCGATTGTCGTCTGAAGTCCGCGCGGGTCAGTTGAACTGCGAGCGCCTGGATCTGCTGGTCCGGATGGCGTCCCAAAGCGATGCGATCCTGCTCGCGATGGCACCGATGATAGACGACGCACTGGCGAGCGGAGAGCTTGTGCGTCTCGATATTCCTGACCTTTCGCAGTGGCGTGCCGCTGTCGTACTGGCGCGCTCCGCGTCAAAGCAATTTTCGCCAGCTGTGCGTCGCTATGCCGACGCCTTCAGCGCTGCCGTTAGAGAGCGGATCGCGACCGCGGCCTAGTTGCGCATCACCCAGCCACCATCGACATTCAGCACCTGGCCGGTCATCCACCGGCCCGCTTCCGACACCAGCAGCAACAATGCTCCGCAAAGCGCATCGGGCGTATCCCGCCCCTGAATCGGGGTTTTGGACTCGACATATTGCACCAGCGGACTGTCATCGGGGGTCAGGGCCAGGCCGGCATCGGTCTTGGTCATTCCGGGTCCGATCGCATTGACCCTTATGCCTTGTCCGCCAAGTTCGGTGGCCAGAGTCGTGGTCGCGCCGAGCAGCGCGATTTTCGTAACCCCGTAGAAGGACTGCGCCGGAAACGCGCCCGCCGACACCTGGTTGACGATCGCTCCGCCGCCGCGCTCGGCCATATAGGGAGCAACTACCTGTGCGCAGTTGATCGCGCCCCAGAGATTCACGCCGATGCCCTTGTCAAAGCGCGCCTTGTCGGTTTGCATCAGCGGCTTGTCGACAATCTCGACCATCAAGGCCGCATTGTTGACCAGAATGTCGATTCCGCCGAAGTTCTCCTTTGTCTTGGCGGCCATTGCTTCGACCGAGGCGGTGTCGGTGATATCCACCTGCACCGATATGACTTTGCCGCCGTCTGCCGCAATTTCTTCCGCAACCGCCTCGGCACCTTCGCCGTTGAGATCGGCCACCACCACCTTTGCGCCTGCATTGGCGAGCGCAACAGCATAGGCCCTGCCAATGCTGTTGCCGCGCCCGCCGGCACCGGTGACGATCGCCACCTTGCCGTCGAGACGAAAATTGTCATTGGAAAAATCTGCCATGAAGCCTGTCCTTAGTTGGGGAATATGGGTGCGCCGACACCGATGGTAACGGTCTTGTAGTGCAGGAATTCGTCGATCCCGGCCTTGCCGCCTTCCTTGCCGAATCCGGAAATGCCGACGCCGCCAAAGGGTGTGTGGGGATTGATCTGGAACCCGCCATTATTATAGACGCCGCCGGCGTTCAGCCGTTCCGATAGGCGATGGACGCGCTGCAGGTCGTTCGACTGGATATAGGCCGCGAGCCCATATTCGCTGTTATTGGCAATCGCCACGGCTTCATCCTCGTCATGAAACTTGATCACGACAACCGCCGGACCGAAGATTTCAACCTGGCTGATTTCATGGTCGGGATCGGCATCGACGATCAGGGTCGGTTCGATGAAATTGCCCTCGGCCAGCTCGCCGCCGCAGCGCTGGCCGCCGAGCAGGAAGGTTGCGGCCTTGTCGGCCTTGGCGCGTTCGAACATGCCGGAGATTCGGTCGACGGCGGCCTTGTTGATCACCGGACCGACCATCACCGTCGGGTCCATCGGGTCGCCGACCTTGAACTGGCCGATGATCGCCTTCAGCCGTGCAACGAAATCGTCGTACATGTCGGCGTGGACGAGTTGTCGGGTCGGCAGGGCACAGCCCTGGCCGGAGAGGCAGCCGACGGTCCAGAACACCGCGCGTTCCGCCGCTGCCTGGATGTCGCAGTCGGGGAAGACCAGACTGGCAGACTTGCCACCGAGTTCCATTACCGACGGCTTGATCTCCTCGGCGCAGGCGGCCAGAATCTTGCGGGCGGTGATCGGTCCGCCGGTAAAGCTGATCTTGCGGACCTTCTTGTGCCGGACGATGGCGTCGCCGCATTCTGCCGTGCCGGGCAGGATCGACAGAACGCCGTCGGGTATTCCGGCCTGCTGGCACAATTGGGCAAAGAGCTCAGGCGCGAAGGGCGTGATTTCAGCCGGTTTGCAGATCACGCAATTGCCCGCCGCAAGAGCGGCACAGACCTTCATCCCTAGCGAGATCAGCGGCCCGTTCCAGGTGATGATGATGCCGACAATGCCGATCGGCTCGGGCACGGAATAGGAAAATTCGCCGCGCGTATCGAAGGTGCTCAGCAGTTCTCCGGTCAGCTTGTCGCACCAGCCTGCATAATAGCGTGTCCAGGCGACCGCCGTTTCCACTCCGCGTTCGCCGACCATCAGCGTTGTACCGCCATCGAGCGCAGCCATTTCTGCCAGCTGGGTCTTGTTGGCTTCGAGCAGATCGGCGAGCCGATTCAATATATCCCGCTTGGCCTCGGGTGCGGTACGGCGCCATTCTTCGCGTATCGCTTCCGCCTTGGCGACGGCCTCTTCCACTTCCTTTGATCCTGCGAGCGGGATATCCGCCTGCACCTCTTGGGTAACGGGGTGCAGGTGCTGGTGGATGCCGCCGCTGCCGCTGGTACGTTGCTCATTGCCCAGATGCAGGTGGACTTCGGGTGCGATGCTAGCCATTTCAAATATCCTCTTTTAGTCTTTTAGGTCAGTTGTTTGCGGGCGGAACCAGTTGCAGGCCGCCGTCAGCCGCGGGGCGCATCACCGGACTCCAGACGATTTCCCAGCCATTGCCTTCGGGATCGGCAAAATAGCCTGAGTAAAGACCGCCATCGCGTTCGCGGATCGGGCTGGTTACCGTGGCGCCAGCGGCGATTGCAGAATCAAACTGCTCTGCGACATCTGCCTTGTTTTCCACGAAAACCGCGTTAATTGCGCGCGGCGTCGAGGAGAGATCAATGCCGCTCTCGGCCGCCAGATAGTCGCGCGGGACAAAGACGATGACAGCGGTCCCGGCGCGCAGCATGAATGATCCCGGCATGTCCGGCCCCCATGTCGTCCAGCCCAGACCCTCCAAATAGAAATTTCGCAATTTTGCCATATCCATTGCGGGCACCATGACCATGTGCAGTGCTTGATCCATGCAAGTTACTCCCATGCCAGATGCAGATGTTCGAGCGCCATGACGCTGCCGGCGCGGCAGCTTTCGTCGCCCATTTCGACCTGCCGGAAATGGCCGATGCGGCTGAACCAGGCGCGATAGAAGACGATCAGTTCCATACGGGCGAGGTGGAGGCCGAGACAGGTGTGAATGCCGGAGCCGAAGGCGGCGTGACGATAGAATTGACGCTCCACCGACACGGTCGCTGGATCCTCGTTCAGTTTCTCATCCCACCCGATCAGCGGCAATGGTGCGAGGATACAGTCTCCTGCCTTCAGGCGCACGCCCTCCAGTTCGGTATCCTGCACGATGTAGCGCGGGGTGGCGACAAAGGCATAGCGCCGCAACAGCTCCTCGACCATATTCGGGATGACGGCGGGGTCATCGATCGCGCGCTGGCGCAGCGCCTTGTCATGCGCCAGATGGCGCATGCCAAAGCTCATCGCGTTGGTCACCGTGTCGAGTCCCGCGAGGAACATCAGGAAACCGATCGACATCAGTTCCTCGAACGAGAGTTTTCGTCCTTCGATTTCGGAGACGATGATCTTGGAAATCATGTCGGCCTTTGGCTCTGCCATGCGCTGCTGGATCAACTGACCGAGATGTGCCAGAATCTGTTGCGCCAGGCCGCTGCGTTCCTCCGGGGTGGCGCGGACGCTGAAATAGCTAGTCACGAGATTGCGGAATTCGTCGAATTTCTCCATCGGGAATCCGAACAGTTCCATGAACACCGCGACCGGAAGGCGGGAGGCAATGGCGGAGACGAATTCGCATTCGCCCTTGCCCTGAGCCTCGCCGAGCAGCTGATCGGTCCATTCGACGACGCGGGCTTGGAGCGGCTCGATCGCCTTGGACTCGAAAAATGGGCGCAAGAGCTGGCGATAGGGTCGATGCTCGGGCGGGTCGAGCGATTCGGGAATCATTTTCGGCTGGTCCGGGTTGGGCGGGATCGACAGAAAGCGGCTGGAAAAGATTTCCGGGTGCCGGACGACCTGGGTCACCGATGCGGCGGTGTTGCACATCCAGTGGCCACCATGGGCATTGGTCCAGAACACCGGTGGCGCGGTCTCCTTCAATTCCCAATAGCGCGCGTGACAGTCGGCAAGCAGTCCTTCATCTGCAATATAGTCGAACTCAAAAACGGGTGAACGGGCTGCCGACTCGGTCATATTTCTCTCCTCTTGTGTTTAAGTAAACACTCGTTTACATAGCAAGTCAAGAACAAGGAATAGCAGTGTCGGAAACGAACGAAAAAGCGCGAGATGCAGATCGGACCCGCCAGGCGATTCTTGAGGCCGCCCAGCAGATCTTTGCCGAGAAGGGCTTTACCCAGACCACCGTCCGCGACATTACCGACCTGGCTGGCGTCAACCAGTCGCTGGTCAGCCGCTATTTCGGGGGCAAGCTGAAGCTGTTCGAAGCGGCGCTTGAGGATGCGCTCGATGCGCGGCTCGTTACCGATTTGACGCGGGACAATTTCGGCAAGCTCGTGGTCGAGAATTTTACCCTTCCGCCTTCGGATCGGACCAATCCTTTGCCAATTCTGGTTGGTGCCGTGGCCGACAGCGAAGCGAGCGCCATCGCGCTCCGCCTGCTTCATGATCGGGTCTTCGGTCCGTTCAGCGCCTGGTTTGGTGGTGACGAAGCGGAGGCGCGCGCCGCGCGCTTCATGATCATCTCGACCGGCTTTTTCACCTATCGCGACCAGCTGCCGCTGCCGCCTTTCCTCGGGACAGTGGAACCGGGCCTGCGGCATTGGCTGGAGACGGAATTTCAGGCGCTTGTCGAGGACTGACGCCGGGATTCCGGGGCTCGTCACAGGAGATCTGCCAAGAGAATCTGGGTTGCGGCCGGTGCAATGAACTGCAGCAGATGCGCGCGCTTCAGGCACAGGTGCGGCACGGCTTCATCGGTCATGCCTATTCCGCCATGCACCTGGATATTGGCGCGGCCATTGTCGAGCGCGGCCTGATCGGCGAGTCGCTTGGCTGCGGCAATATGAAAGGCGGCATCGACTGACCATGCATCCAGCGCACAGGCGGCATAATAGAGCTGCGAGCGGGCGACGGCGGCCCGGACCGCCATGTCCGAACAGATATGCTTGAGCGCCTGAAACCAGCCGATCGGGCGACCGAATTGCTGGCGCAATTGCGCATAGTCCGCCGCCATGTCGCGCGCGGCATCGGCGCAACCGACGGCAAAGGCGGCGGCCAGCAATTGCAGATGCAGGGCAGCGCCCGGATCGTGGATCGGTTCGACCGGTGCGCCTGCCTGCAGATGAGTCACGCTTGTCGATAGATCGAGCGATGGTGTTGTTTTGCTGACAGGATCAATTTCAATCGAAGCTGCAAGGGCTTCGAACAGCCCCAATGCCTGCGGCGCACCGTCGCTGTCCAATATTCGTATGCCATCTCGTCCCGGCAAGGCCAGTGCGACCTTGCCGCTGGTTCCGGTCCACCGCGCAGCAACCGCGCTCGACAACAGCGCGACCGGTGCCAGAAAGCGGCCGAGCTCGGCAAAGACCAGCGCCTCGGCTGCATGATCGAGATCCATGCCGGGCGCGGTCATGGCGACCCAGCCCATGGTTTCCAGATCGCGCCACAATCCGGCAGGACGGGAGCGTGCGTCTGCCAGGGGCATATGGGTTCGGCACCAGTCGCCGGTCGCCGTCTGGAGCGCGATCTGGTCGCTGTCGGGGGTCAAGTCCATGGGATCATCTCGATTTGGGCAGGCCGAGCAGTCGCTCGCCGATAATGTCGCGCTGGATCTGGGCGGTGCCGCCGGCAATCGTCGAAGCAAAGCCGCGCAAATAGTCATGCACGGCATCATCGTCGCCATAGGCGAAATCGAGAATCTCCTTGCCCATCAGCTGTACCGCCATCCGCTCGAGCCTTTGGCCCAGTTCCGAGGTAAAGAGCCGGATCACCGAGGCTTCGGGTCCGGGTTGGCCGGTCCGCACGACCTCCGAAATATTGCGATAGGTCATCGCCCGCAGCGCGGCGACCTCGGCCCGCATCTGTGCCAGCTGGTCGGCGATACGGTCGTCCCCGATCATCCCGTTCGCCCGGGCTTTGGTGACCAGTTCGACAATCTCCTGGCTCAGCTTGACCTGGTCGGCGATAAAGCCGGTGCCGCGCTCGAAACTCAGGGTCGACATTGCCACTTTCCAGCCGTTGCCAAGGCCACCGACGACATTGTCGAGCGGGACCCGCACGTCGTCGTAAAAGACTTCGGCAAATTCGGTCTGGCCGGACATCTTGCGGATCGGACGGACGGTGATGCCCGGCGTGTGCATGTCGCAGATCACCCAGCTCAGACCGGCGTGCCGCTGCGATCCTTCCTCGGTGCGCAGCACCAGCTCCTGCCAGTCTGCGACATGGGCGAAGCTGGTCCAGATTTTCGATCCGTTGACGACCAGTTCGTCGCCTTCGATCCGTCCCCGGGTCGTGATGCCGGCGAGATCCGATCCCGCGCCCGGTTCAGAAAAGCCCTGGCACCAGATCGACTCTCCCTTGAGGATCCGCGGCAGGTGTAAGGCCTTCTGCTCCTCGCTGGCGTTGAGGATCAGCGTCGGGCCGCCATGATTGATGCCGACGAAATTGGCCCCGATCCAGGGCGCATGCGCTTTGGCATATTCTTCCAGCCAAATCACCTGCTGGACAAGGGACAGGCCGCGCCCGCCATATTCCGACGGCCAGTTGATGCCGGCCCAGCCGGCATCGCACAGCCGGCGCTGCCAGTCCTTGTCGAAGGCGATCGCGTCGATGGCATCCAGCGGCCGCTTCTCGTCCGGAATATTGGCATGGAGCCAGTCGCGGCACGCTTCGCGGAAGCGCATTTCCGCTGATGAAAAGCCGATATCCATCAGCCTTTGTCCCCGCCAATCGGTTCGCCCTTCTTGCGCATCGCGGGATCGAACCCTGCGTTGCGCATCAGCTCGTGGCCGAGTCCTGTATCGAGCGCCATGCCGTCGGTGTCATAGACCAGCCGCTTGTTTTCGGCATTGCTGTGGCGGCTGTTGCCGAGCATCAGAGTCGCCAGTTCGGCCACTTTCGCGTCCAGCGCTTCGTCGGCAACACAATGATTGGCGAGGCCCATGGCCGCGGCTTCGGCACCGGTATAGGTCTGGCAGGTCAGCATCATTTCCAGCGCCCTGGCCTGCCCGACCCGGCGCGGGAGGCGCTGCGACAGGCCCCAGCCCGGCACCAGTCCCCATTTGCCATGGGTATCGGCAAATCGGGCGCTCTCTCCACAGACAATGAAATCGGCCGAGAGCGCAAATTCGAGGCCGCCGGTATAGCAACTGCCCTGAACCTTGGCGATCACCGGCTGGCTCAGCCCGGTCAGGCGTTCCAGTGTCAGCATTTCCTGGCGCAGCCAGCCGAGGGCATCGGCGTGCGGTGCCTGTTTGAGATCATGGCCGGCACAAAAATGATCGCCTGCACCAGTAATGACCAGCACAGCAATCTCCGCACCATTTTCTTCTATATCGCGGACATGGGCGCGGAATTCGCGAAACAGTTGACGGTTCACGGCGTTGCGCTTGTCCGGACGGTTGAGCGTCAGCGTGCAGATACCGTCGACATCTTCGCGCAGCACCAGCGGCATATCGCTCATGTCTTGTCTCCCCTGGTCCTGGCGATGGCCGCCTGCGCTGTGCCGCTGGTGCGGGCGCGCTGGCCGAATTGTTCGCGGATCGGCACGAATTCCGGCATGACCAGGCTGCGCCGCAACCAGTTTGCCGCATCAACGACCAACGTATGGCCGGTGATATAGCCGGCATACGGCGAGCACAGGAAGGTGGCGGCCCATCCCAGTTCCCGAACCTCGCCGACGCGCATGCCCGGTATCGTATTGTCTCCCCGTTCGCCGACGCGGTGCCGGGTCATATGATCGGGCAGGTCATCGTGCGGGAAGCGGCCGGGCGCGATGCAGTTGACCCGGATGCCATCGGGTGCCCATTCCACCGCAAGACTCTGCGTCAAATTGGTGACGCCCGCCTTGGCCGCAGCCGAGTGGGCCGTGCCCGGGCCGCCGGTCCAGCTGTAGGTTGCACCGATATTCAGGATTGCTCCCGGCAGATTGGCCGCGAGCCGCCGTATGGCGAATTCGCGGCTGCAATTATAGGTGCCGTTGAGCACGATATCGACGACGGTGCGAAAACCGTTGGGAGTCATTTCCTCGGCCGGGGCCGGAAAATTGCCCGCTGCATTGTTGATCAGGACATCGACCGGACCCAGCTTGTCCTCGATCTCGTCAAAGGCTGCGGTGATCGCATCGGGATCGCGCACGTCGCAGGCGACCGCTATCGCTTCGGCGCCGATCTCTTTCATCGCGGCGACTCCTGCCTCGAGATGCTCCGGTTTGCGGCTCAGGACCGCGATCTTGGCGCCAAGCCGGGCGAACTCTAATGCCATGCCCTTGCCGAGACCGGTGCCGCCGCCGGTCACGGCGACAACCTGGCCTGCATAGCTGCCATCGGGCAGTGCCTTGGCGCCAAGGGGTGGAGGATCGGGCAGCGCCATATTATTTGCCTTTATATTCCGGCACGCGCTTTTCGCGGATCGCGGCGCGGGCCTCCTGATAGTCCTCGGTCTTGAACAGATAGCTTTGCGCATAGAGTTCGGCGCGCGTTCCGGTGCGGATGGTCGCGCCGTGCATCAGGTTGATCATTTCCTTCGCCATTGCCAGATTGAGCGGCGGCTTGGCGGCAATATCCTGCGCGATCTCGAGCGCTCTTGCATCCAGTTCTTCGGGCGCGACCACAAAATCGACCGCACCCCAGTCCAGCGCGGTCGCCGCGTCAATCCGCTGCCCGGTCATGACCAGATATTTGGTTCGCGATGGACCGATCAGCGCCGTCATCATCTGCGTTCCGCCGGTATCGGGCAATACGCCATAGTTGATTTCCGGCAGCGCCATTTTCAGCGTCGAGTCGCTGATCCGGATATCGGCGGCCAGCGCGAGTTCGCAGCCGCCGCCGATCGCGCCGCCCTTCAGTGCAGCGATAATCGGCTTGGTCGATTCCTGCATGCGCAGCCGTCCTTCCTGGTGGCGGCGAACGAAATGGAAATCGCTTTCATCGCGGGCGCGGTGGCCGAGGACATTGGTGTCGCGCCCCGAACAGAAGGACTTTCCAGTGGCGCGAATCAGTATCGCGCAGCTTTCGCTTTCCTCCAGCGCCTCGCCCAGCAGTCGCTGAAACAGCTCCGACATGGCATCGTCCATGGCATTGTGCCGCTCGGGGCGGTTCAACGTGATTATACGCAGGGAACCCTTGCGCTCGCTCAGCACCTCGTCGGACATTGCCTCTGCTCTCCCTGACCAATTTCGATATAAGTCTTGCACCAGTTATATAACTAGGTCAATTATGTCGCAACAGATAATCATGGGGAGAAGAGGATTGCTCAGCGGAAAAACAGCTTTGGTTACTGGCGGATCGCGCGGCATCGGTGCTGCCATCGTGCGACGACTCGGCGATGCAAAGGCGCATGTTGCGATCAACTATGCCGGCGATGAGGCCGCCGCGCAGAGGCTGGCCGACGATATCATGGCCAGCGGAGGAAAGGCCTTCATCGTGCAGGCGGACGTGTCATCGCTTGCCGATATCGAGAAGATGTTCGCAGCATGCGACGATGCCTTTGGCGGCGGTGCCAATCTCGACATCCTGATTAACAATGCCGGTGTCGGGCGCAGTGGGCGTGATGGAAGCCTGAAGGGTGCGGAGGAGGACCTGTTCGACGAGCTGTTCGCGGTCAACGTCAAGGGGCCGCATTTTGTGACTCAGGCGGCGCTGTCGCGGTTGCGCGATGGCGGCCGGATCGTCAATATCGGGTCGATGTCCGGAAAGGTTGGTCAGCCATTTGCCGCCAGCTATGCCATGACCAAGCGCGCGATTCAGAGCCTGACCTTTTCCACCGCGCTGGCTGTCGCCAAGCGGCAGATAACCTGCAACTGCGTGGCACCCGGTGCCGTGGCCACGGATTTCATTGCAGCGCTTCGGGAAAAGCCGGGATGGGACGAGGCAACCGCCAAGCATACGCCGATGGGAAGACTCGGTGAACCGGATGATATTGCCGGCGCCGTGATGATGCTGCTCGGCGACGACGCGCGCTGGGTGACCGGGCAGGTGATCGAAGCCAGTGGCGGGCTGTCGCTCTAATGGCTTTGATGACCGAAAAATTGCGGGCGATCATGGCGCTTGATCCCGAACGAACCGAGATTGATTTCGAAGGCCGTGACTATAGCTGGCGGCAGATTGCCGAAGTTGTCGAGGCGATCGAAGCCGCGCTCGAGACCATGGGACTGCCGGTTGATGCGCGGGTCGGGGTCATGCTCCGCAATCGCCCCGGCCACGTCGCTGCGATTGTCGCGGTGCTGTCTGCCGACCGGTGCCTGGTCACTCTCAACCCGATCCTGCCCGACCAGAAATTGTTCGCCGATATCGCCGGGCTTGAACTGCCGGTGGTAATCGCCGACGCAACCGACCTGCAACGTCCCGGGGCAATGGAGGCGCTGTCCGAGGCAGGATCGGCAGTGATCGAAATCGGACCGTGTCTTGAGGGTGTCCGCGTGGTCGACCCGGATATCCGGGCCGAGTTTCGCACCTCACCCGGCGTCGCGGTCGAGATGTTGACCAGCGGCACCACCGGCAGTCCCAAACGCGTTCCGCTCAGTCGGGCTGCGTTCGACGCCAGTTTTCGCGGCTTCACCAAATATGAACGCGGCCGCAGTTTTGACGATCCACCGCGGCTCAATTCCGGCTGCACGATGGTCGTCAATCCGCTGACCCATATTGGCGGTATCTATGGCTGCATTGCCGCCCTTGCGGCGGGGCGGAAGATCGCCTTGCTGGAAAAATTCAGTGTCGAGGCCTGGGTTGATGCGGTGAAACGCACCAGGCCTGCCGTTGCCCCAGCGGTGCCGTCTGCGGTTCGCATGTTGCTCGATGCCGACGTGAATCCGGAAGACCTGTCCAGTCTGCGCGCGCTGATCTCCGGCACGGCACCCTTGCCCGCGGATCTGGTCGATGCCTTTCTGGCCAAATATGGCATTCCGATTTGCGGCAATTATGGTGCAACGGAATTTGCCGGCGCCATTGCCGGATGGACGATTGACGATTTCCGCTCGCTGTGGACGCAGAAACGGGGTGCCGTTGGACGGGTGCATGCCGACATCGAGGCGCGGGTGGTCGACCCCGAAAGCGGGCAGATCTTGTCCCCCGGCGAGGAAGGGTTGCTCGAACTGAAGGGAAAGCAGCTCAACAATGATATGCAGTGGCTCCGCACCACCGACCGGGCAGTGCTCGATGCCGACGGCTTTCTCTACATCTTGGGCCGGGCCGACAATGCGATCATTCGGGGCGGATTCAAGGTCCATCCTGACGATGTCGTCCAGGTCCTCAATGACCATCCGGCGGTACGCGAGGCCGCAGTGGTCGGGGTCCCGGACCAGCGGCTCGGAGCGGTGCCCGCTGCGGTAATCATATTGAAGGAAGGGACGACGGAACCGCCGATCGATGAACTCAAGACCTGGCTGAAGGCGCGGCTGATTGCCTATCAGGTGCCGGTTCATTTCCGCTATGTCTCCGACTTTCCCCGGACGCCGTCGATGAAGCCTTCGGCGCCCGCGCTTCAGGCCTTATTCGAAGGAGCAGCATGATGGAGGATTTCAGCGGCAAGACGGTGATCGTGACTGGCGGCGGGCGCGGGGTCGGGCGCGGCGTCGGCATGGCTTTTGCCGCTGCCGGTGCCAATGTCATGCTCGGCGCGCGCACCATCGCTTATGGCGAAGCGGTGAAGGCCGAGATTGTGGCGGCTGGTGGTAGCGCCGAATGTTTTGCCGCCGATATTGCACAGCATGGCGACTGCCGCGCATTGGTCGAGGCCGCCGTCGGCGCGTTCGGCGGGCTCGACATCATCGTGCATGCCGCTGCCGATATTCCCCATGGCGGGCTGGGCAATGTCGATGATGAGCGGCTGGAAGCCGGTTTCGCCAGCATTGCCAAGGCGGCCTGGTGGCTGCTCGACGCTGGGCGTCCGCATCTCGCAAAGGCGGCGGATGGCGGTCGCTTCATTGCCATCGGCTCGATCAACGGGACGTTCAATGTCGTTCCCAACATGACCGCCTATGGCATGGCCAAGGCCGCCCTTGATGCCTTCATCCGGGCCGCGGCTGGCGATGTCGTGGGCGAGGGGATCACCGTCAACGCGATCAATCCGGGGCTGATCGCCAGCGACCGCGCAAGAGCAGTACTCGGCGAAGAGGGGCTTGCCGCCTATGGTGCAACGGTGCCGGTCGGACGTGCCGGGACGCCGGATGATATTGCCCACGCCTGCCTGTTTCTTGCCTCGGCAAAGTCTGACTATATCACCGGCACATCGATCAAGATGGACGGCGGATCGACCGTCGCGGCTTCGCCTGGGCGCAATGATATCCTGCAGGACCGGCTCAAGCTGCAGCAGGGCGAGGCATCCTGATGGACCTGGGTATCAAGGGAAAGGTGGCGTTGGTCTTTGGCGGATCGAAAGGCATCGGGCTTGGCTGCGCGCATGAATTTCTGCGCGAGGGCTGTCCGACGGTGATCGCCGCGCGAACCCAGTCGACCATCGATTCGGCGGTAGCGGAATTGAAGGCAGCGGGTGGAGCGGTTGCCGGTATATCTGCCGACTGCACGACCAAGCAAGGCATTGGCAAGGCCGTCAAGGCTGCCAAAGACAGCTTTGGCGCGCCTGATATTCTCGTCTTCAACGTCGATTCCGGACCCAAGGGGGCGTTTCTGGAGGTTGACGACGAGACCTTCGCCGCCGCAAACAACAATAATGTCATGGCCTTTCGCTGGGCGGTTCAGGAGGTCTTTCCGCACATGCAGCAACAGAAATGGGGCCGCATCCTGACCATCGGGACCAATTCGGTGAAGGCGCCGCACCGCAAGCTCCCGCGCGCCGCCCAGAATACCTACCGGGTCGGGGCGCTGGCGCTGTCAAAGACGCTGTCCGCCGAACTCGGTCCCCATGGCATCACCGTCAACACGCTGGGCACCGGTGCCATTGCGACGCCGCAGTTCAGGGAAGTTTTTACAAAAATCGCCGAGGCTGCCGGTCAGTCCTATGATGAACATGTTGCCGAACGCGTCAGTGAATGGCCGATCCAGCGCATGGGCACGCCGGAGGACATGGCTGCCGCCGCAGCCTTTCTCTGTTCGGACCGCGCCGGTTTCATCACCGGACAGGTATTGGTTGTCGATGGCGGCAATCTTGAAGTTCTTCAATAAACCAGAGACAAGGAAATACGGACTATGAAACTCGACAAACAACTCACAGCGGTCGTCACCGGCGGTGCATCGGGACTGGGCCGCGCCAGCGCCGAGGCTCTCGCCGCATCAGGAATGAAGGTCGCGATTTTCGACGTCAATGAAGAAGGCGGCGAGGCCGTGGCCGATTCTATCGGCGGCCTGTTCTGCAAGGTCGACATCACGAGCGAAGAGAGTGTCGTGGCCGGCTATGAAGCCGCGCGCGCCGCGCACGGGCAGGAACGCGCGCTTGTCCATTGCGCGCAAATCTCGAAAGGCGGGAAGACCGTACGTTACGACAAGACCACCGGCGGCTATGTTCGCTATTCGACCGAGGACTATGAATTTTCGGCGCAGGGGATTTTGATCGCCAGCTATCGGCTTGCGTCGCTGTCGGCGCTTGGCATGGCCAATGCCGAACCGCTGAACGAGGATGGCGAACGCGGTACGATCATCCTGACCGCCTCGGCCGCCGCACAGGATGCGCAGGTCGGCCAGGTCGGCTACGGGTCATTGAAAGCGGGTGTCAACGGTTTGGTGCTGCCGATGGCGCGCGACCTGATGGATGTGGGCATCCGGGTCAACTCGATCATGCCCGGCATCTTTGCGACTCCGCCGATGCTTGCAGTGAAGGACCGGGCGCCGGCGATTTTCGACGGGCTGGCGGCTTCGGTGCCCTTTCCGAAACGGCTTGGGCATCCCGAAGAATTTGGCAGCCTGGTGCTTGAACTGGTCCGCAATGGCTATTTTAACGGTCAGAATCTGCGCCTTGATGGTGCCATCCGCATGCCGCCAAAATAGGGATTGAGATCATGAACGCCCCGCAACAGTTTCCCTTTGCCCAACAATCGGCCGGACCCGCGCCCTTGCGCCGACCCGGATCGATCCGCCGTACCACCTCGATCGATTCGGACTGGCCGGACGGATTGGGCCAGCCTTGGGTGATGACGGGCCGCGGGCGCGACCTGCTGACCCCCTCGACCGGAGACCCGGTCGAGCTGGCGACGGGGGAATTCCGGATCTGCACCTCGCCGATGCGCGAGATCATGGAGATTGCAGCCACCCCCGGCCATCCCCGCCTCGGCGAGATGGTGGGTGTCCGCGCGGGAGGCGCAAGCCGTCACGCGCTGGCGGCGACCCTGGGGGATATGTGCGGAACTCCGGTCTTTCAGCTGCTCGACGATTTTGCCGGTGCCAGTCTGGTCGCGGGATGGAACTGGTCGCGCTGGACCGATGACTGGCAGAAGCGGATGGCGAGCAACAGCCAGAAGTCCACGGCCGGAAAAAAGGGGCGGATGGTTAATATTTGCACCGGTTTCACCGAAGGGGCCAGTTCGCTGGCGGAGGATGGCAGCGTTGATCACGCCGATCAATCTTCGACCGAGGTTGGGCCGCTGGTCAATCCGGATGACCCGCTTGGCTGGCATGAGATGCCCAAGCAAGAGGGAAGGCCGATGGCGCGCCGCGCGCGCCGCATCGACATCTGGCGCGCCGAAGGCGTCATCAAGGTGGATGCGGGATTTCAGGACAGCGGTCCCAATCCCCAGGGAACCCGCACCGCGATTCACGAATATCGAGTCTATGCGGAGATCGACGAATCGAACGACAAACTTCTGTCCCTCCAGGCATTGCCCTTGATTCTTCCTTTTCGCGAATGTCCGGGCGCATCGATCAAGGCGGCCCGGATGGTCGGTGAGCCGGTGGGCGAGTTTCGGCAGGCGGTGCTGGACACGCTGGTCGGAACCGTCGGATGCACCCATCTGAACGATGTGCTCCGCGCGTTTGCCGATATACCGTCGCTCGTGAGAATGTTGCCGAAAGAGCACATTTAACGACGGTTTAACGGTGAAATCAGACTTTTTAACGTAACCCTCTTGCTCGTCCTATTAGACTTAGTTATACAACTGGGCATTGCAAAGCCGTCCGAATGCTTTGCTGGGAGGATGTAGATCATGAAATCAAGGCATAACCGCGTTTCCGTTCGTTTGTTCGCTGCAGCATCTATCGGTGCACTCGCCGTATCGGCAGTGCCGGCCCTTGCTCAGCAAGCATCCGATGATTCTGACGCTGAGGACAATATTATCGTCGTGACAGGAATCACCAAGCAGGATGCGAACATTCAGGACGTTCCGATAACGATCACGGCTTTTTCGGGCGAGGATCTGGAAACCAAGGGCGTGCAACTGGTTGGTGATGTCGCCACCTTTACGCCCGGCTTCAATATTCGCGGATCCGGCAACAACCCGACTGCCTTTGCGTTGTCGATGCGCGGCCAGGTACAAAATGACAATCTTGCAACGCTGGAGCCATCGGTCGGCGTCTATCTCGACGAAATGTATATTGCCCGTTCCTATGGCCTTAACACCGAGTTGCTCGATATTTCGAATGTCCAAGTGCTCAAGGGGCCGCAGGGAACGCTCTTTGGCCGCAACACGTCTGCCGGAGCCGTCCTGATCCAGACCAATGATCCTGAATTCGGAAGAATTTCCGGTTTGGTCAAAGGTACTTATGGTCGGTTTAACGAGCGTTCCGGGACCGCCATTCTCAATTTGGGCTTCAATGACTCGATCGCTATTCGCGGTGCCATTTCCTACGGCAAACGCGACGGCTACAAGACCGACGTCAACACCGGCAAGAAATACGAAGGGCGTGAAACCCTGAATGGCCGTGTGAAGGTGGCCTTCAAGCCAACCGAAACGCTGGAAATCCTGTTATCCGGTGAATGGTATGATGGTGATATTGTCGGACCTGCACGTCAGAATCTATATTATAATCTTGCCGGCACCGGCTTTGATCCGGCCGCTGCGGATCGGGCAAAATTTGCCGGTGATCCCGACAAGGTTGCCATATCTGATCCTTCCACCACGCCGGGCGCACCTGCGCAGGGTCTGTTCAACAGCACGAAGACGCAAACCTATATGGCCAAGATTTCTCTGGAAACGGATTTTGGAGAAATTCGGTGGATCAATGGCTACCGGAAGATCAAGGGTTCTAACCTAGTGGATCTGGATGGTTCGTCTGGCGCGACGGGAAATCACTTCACGCAAGGTTTCCAGAATTTGGAACAATATTCGTCCGAGCTCCAGCTGACCGGTCGGGCATTGAATGATGCGCTCGATTATGCAGTTGGCATTACCTATTTCAATGAATCCGGGAACGATGTGTCGCGTTCCTCAACCAATGGCGGGGCTGCATGGTCCGGTTTCAACGGCATGATCGATAATGACTCGATGGGCATGTATGCTCAAGCCAGCTACCATTTCAACGATGCGCTCAGCTTCACCGGTGGTATGCGCTATTCGATCGATGACAAGGGCATAACGGCGCAGTCGGCGGTGTTCCCGTTGAACGGAACCGTTCCTGCAGTATGCTTGCCGACGTCGTTCCAAATAGGGTTGGTTCTGGCCGGGACGTTGACCGCCGAAGACTGTAACCGTTCTCGCAGTGATACATTCAAGAATTTGTCTTACACAGGGGGTCTGGACTATCAAATCACGGATGATATCCTTGTATATGCCAAGCACAGCAAGGGCTATCGTTCGGGTGCCCAGCAGCTTCGCACACTGACCCTGAATGACACCGCCCCTGCGCAACCCGAAATTGTCTACGAGCAGGAAGTCGGGCTGAAGACCCAGTTCTGGGATCGCCGGGTTCGCTTCAATGTTGCCGGCTATCACAACAAGGTAAAGGGCGCGCAGCGTAGCGTCATTCTGAGCGTAGGCGGCATTAACCAGACCGTGCTTGAAAATGCTGACACCGAAACCTGGGGTGTGGAAGCCGATCTCTCGGTTGAAGTGGCGGATGGCTTGACCTTGACCGCAGCAGGTTCAATTACCGATCCGAAATATACCAGTTATAACGGCTTTGTTGTCGTCGGCGGTGTGCTCACTCCCAATGACAAGGCAGATACCCAGTTCGTGGGCATTGTCGAAAAGCAGTTTTCGATTGGCGCCAACTACACCGCCGATCTGGGCATGGCCCGTCTCGGATTGAACGCGATCTACGCGTGGCAGGGCAAGATGTCGCAAACCGAACAGACGTTTGCACGCCTGACCGCCCCGACGACGACGGCAGGCGGTGGCGGCTTTGATGCGGCCAATGCCCAAGCGATCCTGGATGCCACAACCACACGCGCCCATGGCATCACCAATGTCCGGGCATCGCTCGCATTTGGCGACAATGACAATTATGAAATTGCGCTGTTTGGACGCAATATCTTTGATGAACGGGCAACCCAGTACACGCTGTTTCTGGGTGGCCTGAACTATGTGGGCACGAGTTGGAACGAGCCGGCAACATATGGTGTAACAGGAACTATCAAGTTCTGACGTTATCATTGGAGACTCCTCTCTCGAAGTCTCATTCCTATCGGGAAGGACGGTTTGCCGTCCTTCCCTTTTTTATGAATTGAGCTTCTGATGAACAACAATGTTTCCGTTACCCGTCGCAATCTCACCTTTGGGCTCCTCTTTCTGGTAGCGATATTGAGCTATATAGATCGCCAGATTTTCACCCTGTTTCAGGACGACATCAAGAACGAACTGGGGCTGGACGATGGCCAACTCGGCCTGTTGACAGGTCTGTCATTCGCGGCCTTCTATACTTTGGCGGCATTTCCGATCGCACGCTATGCCGACCGTGGTGACCGCCGGCTCGTGATTACACTGGCTGTCATCGTTTGGAGCGCGGCGACTGCGATTTGCGGTCTGGCCCATAGTTTTTGGCAGATGGTTTTTGCCCGGATCGGCCTGGCAGCCGGCGAGGCTGGAGCAGGGCCGGCGTCAAACTCGCTGCTGGTCGAAATTTTCCCGCCGGAGCGAAGGACAATCGTCATTTCGTCCATGCTCGCGGCAAGTGCCATCGGGATATCCGGCGGCCTGTGGCTGGCGGGCTGGCTTTCGCAATTTTTCGGCTGGCGCATGGTCTTCATCATGGTCGGGTTGCCGGGAGTGATGTTGGGACTACTGGTCTGGCTATTTGCTGCCGAACCCCGACGTGGCAAGGGTGACCTGATAGTGCCACCTGAGCAGAAAGGCGTCGGCGAAGTGCTCCGGACGATGTGGGCCAGCACATCGCTGCGATGGATAGGCGTGATTCTGACCATGGTCCCGATCACCGGCTTCTCCTTCATCATCTGGGGTGCCTCTTTCTTTCGTCGTGTTCATGGCATGTCGCAGGCGGAAACCGGCTTCTGGCTGGGGAGCGCGATGGCTATTGGTCTGGTGGGAGGGAATATCGTGGCTGGACTGGTGGCGGACAAATTTGGCAAGAACAATCCCGGCTTCAACGGCTGGTTTGCAGGCCTCGGGCTGCTCGCCGCCTTCCCCCTGGCCTTGACCTTTTCGCTCACATCCAACGTCGTGGTTGCGATTGCCTGTTTTGTCGGAATGAAGTTTCTGATGACGCTTCATCTGGGCCCCATCATCGCCCTGAGCTTCGCGCAGGTGCCGGTTTCCATGCGCGCCATGATGTCCGCGACCATCAATATGTTCATCGGCCTGGCCGGAACCGGCATTGGCGGGACGCTCGCCGGTTTCCTCAGCAAGGGGTTTGAACCGGCCTATGGCGAGCTGTCGCTGCAACCTGCGCTGGCCTTGTTGTCATTATGTCTTGTGGTCGGAGGAATCGCGGCGATAATGGCTGGCAGAACGGCAAAACCCTTGCCGCTGGAGGAACAATGAAGTTCATTTCGGTTTCGACTTCTGACCAAATCACGACCATCACCTTGAATCGCCCAGAGGTGATGAACGCCATCAACAATCCAATGCACCATGAATTGCAAGCTGCATTTGATGCTTTTGCCAATGACAGCCAGCAGCAGATTTGCGTCGTGACAGGCGCTGGAGAAAAAGCATTTTGCGCCGGCAGCGATTTGAAGGCTGCCGTCGCCGACGGGCACGGCGACTATCCGGCCAACGGCTATGCCGGTCTGATCCAGCGATTTGACCTCGACAAGCCGGTGATTGCGGCGGTCAACGGGCTGGCTCGGGGCGGCGGTTTTGAAGTGGCGCTGGCATGCGACATCATCATCGCGAGCGAGAATGCGAGCTTTGGCTTGCCTGAACCTTTGGTCGGGGCGGTTGCGCTAGGTGGCGGACTGCATCGTCTGGCGCGCCAGATCGGTTTGAAACAGGCGATGGGCATGGTGCTCACCTCGCGCAGGGTAAGCGCTGCCGACGGTTTTCGCCTGGGCTTTGTCAATGCGGTGGTGCCTGCGGCTGACCTGCAATCCGAAATTGGCCGCTGGTGCGACGATATCTTGCGCGGCTCCCCGATGTCGATCCGGGCTTCAAAACAGGCGATCCATCGCGGGCTGGAAGAAAGCGGCGTTGCAGCGGCTATGACCAATCAATCCGACTATCCTGCCTTTGCCGCGTGGAAAGACAGCGAGGATGCCGAAGAGGGACCGCGCGCTTTTGCTGAAAAACGGAGTCCCCAATGGAAGGGGCGATAGGGCCGGCACGCTAGCAACTACGGGACAACGGTACGCGGCGTTCAGGCCGCGACCGTCGCACTTGTCGCAACCTCGGGCGTGACGCCGAACAGCCGGGCCGCGTTGAGGCCGAGGATATTGCGACGGACTTCCTCGCTAACATCCATACCTTCAAAAAGCTCGTCGACAAGCCGACGGCTGATCGGGAACGTGCCCTCGGCGTGCGGATAATCCGAACCCCACATCACGTTCTTCGCGCCGGGCAGACCTGCGGCGGCCGAAGCAATGCATGCGCGGTCGTGCTGGAAACTTGCCCAGACCTGATCGTCGATGATCTGGCTCGGTGCGCGGCTGAGCTTCGGGTGGACGAAATTGGCATGGGCGACGGACACTTCATCCATGCGTTCGCCCAGAGCGACCAGCCAGCTTGCGCCGCTTTCGATGAAGGCGACCTTGGCGCCGGGATTGCGGTCAAGCACACCTCCCGCCACAAGATACATCACGCTCTCTTCGGCATCCATCATCTGGTTGGTGTAATTTATGATACCCGCTCCGGGACCGCGCTCGATCACGACTGATGCCAGGCCCGTCCCGGTATGCATTACGAAAACGATGCCCAGCTCCGCTGCTTTTGCGAAGACGGAGTCCCAAGACGCATCATTATATTTGGGCAGGTTGGGCGGAGAGACCGCTGGCAGCATCGCTGCAGTAAAGCTTTTAGAGGCCAGATAGTCGAGTTCGGCAACCGTATTTGAGAAATCGAGGACCGGGAGCATGCCGCAGCGCACGAAGCGATTTTTGTGGCCACCAAGGAACTCGTCGTTCCAGTCGTTGTACAGCCGGGCTGAAGCCGCCTCGGCTTCGGGATTGTCAAGTGCGTAGAGCCAAAGCCCCAGCGAAGGGAAGCAGATTTCCGCGTCAATGCCTTCCAGCTCCATATCCTCGAGCCGGCCGCTTATTTCTCGGATTCCGCGCCGTTCGTTATCGCCCAGCGCCTTCTCGCGGTGTTGGCCGACCCGCAGGCGATAGATGATCTTGTCCTTGGTGCCCGTGACCAGATATTCACCCTCTTTACGAGAATGGATTGCATAATCCTTAAGCGATGCCGGGAGCCCTTCCAGAAAAATATCCGCAGGTTCCATGATGTGGCTGTCGGCGCTGAATATAAAGGGTTTCATTGCTATATCCTCTCGAATCGGACTGTTCAAAATTGTCCATAATAAATACCTAGTTATACAAGTAGACGCAATAGATATCTCGACATTGATCCAAAATGGCGATAAATAGATATCTCTTATGGAGGAGCGGATGAATTTTCAATCGAGGGGCGAAACGCTTGCCAGCCGGACCGCGCAGGCGCTCGTGGACCTGAGTCTTGCGGCCAAGCCGGGAGATTATCTCGGTGCGGAGAAGGATCTCCTTCAGAAATTCGGTATCAGTCGGCCGACATTGCGGCAGGCCGCCAAAATGGTGGAGCGGGATCGGCTGATCAGTGTAAGGCGAGGAACCAACGGCGGTTTCTTCGCGGAACGCCCCGACGCCAGCGATGCCATCCAGTCGCTCGCACGCTTTTTGCGTTTGCGCGGAGCCAATCTGGGTCACGTCATGCAGGTGACCCGTCCGGTATTCGTTGAGGCTGCTGCCGCTGCTGCCAGGCTTCGAACCGATGATAATATCGCGCAGCTGAAAGAATTTCTGGCAGCCATTGATGAGTGTGAGGGGTCGCGGGAGCTGATCGCTTCCGAGGTTAAAATGGCGCAGCTGATTGCGCGGATCAGTGGCAATCCGGTGATCGAGCTGGTGATGGAGATAGGCTATGGCTTCGGCCTAAGCGAGCGCGGCGTGAGGCTCTACAGCGATGCCGGGCGGCGCGCCCGGACCCGGGAAATGCAACGCAGCCTGCTGAATGCGATTATCGATGGTGATGCAGAAATTGCACGCCTGATGACACAGCGCCGGTCTGACCAATTCGATGAATGGCTGCAATTGCGTAGCATGTTGGAGGATGTAGGGGCATGAGCATCATAGAATATCGCGGTTTCGCCGGTGTCAGGCTTGAGGCGGAGGTGGTCGGGGCCGACGATGATCCCGCAGTTTTGCTGGTGCATGGCGCGGCACAGACTCGCCAGGTCTGGTCGAGCCTGGCTGATAGCCTGCAAAAGGCGGGGCGCCGGGTGATCAGCCTTGATCTGCGCGGTCATGGCGGCAGCGAATGGCCGGACGATGGCCGCTATGATTTCGAAGCGCTTTTCGAAGATCTAAGGGCGGTTCTGGCGCAAATGGGTACGCGGCCGGTTGTCGTGGCTTCGACATTGGGTGGCTGGATCGCGTGCGCCGCGCTTGAACGCGATGCCGCTTTGCTGGCATCCGGACTGGTACTGGTCGACCTGCCGGTGAATCTCGACCCATCCGTCTCCCAGAAAATAGGGAAGCGACTTCGTGAGACGACCGATCTTGCGCCTGGGCAGGCGCAATGGGATGCCCGGTTCTTCGATGCATTCGATTCACATGCGATGACCGATCGGCTTGCCGGCGTTGCCGCCAAAATAGCTGTGCCAACGCTCTATGTGCGCGGCGCTGTCAGCCAGCTGGTTTCGCGCGGAGACGCTGAGTCCTTTGTCGATCAGCTTCCCGAGGGCGAGTTTGCCGAAGTCGATGATATGGCGATGGTGGTCACCGATGATCGCACCGACGCGCTGAGCGCGCATCTGATCGATTTTCTGGAGCGCCGTGCTCCGCGCAGTTCGCCCGAATGTAGAGAGGGCTCGGACGCGCGCACCTTTCGCGATGCGCTGGGATGTTTTGCCACCGGCGTAACGGTCGTCACCGCGATCGGTCCTGACAGTTTACCGATCGGTCTGACCGCTAACAGTTTCACTTCCGTTTCGCTCGATCCACCGTTGCTGCTGGTGTGTATAGCCAATAATGCAGGGAGCGCGCCAGCATTGCGGGAGGCCGAACGTTTTGCGGTCAATGTCCTGCAAATCGGTCAGCAGCCAACGTCAAATCGTTTTGCCGGCAAGGGCGAGGACCGGTTTGCGGCAACGCCGTGGGAGGTTGGCGAATTTGGCACGCCTGTCCTTACCGGCTCACTCGGCAGCTTTGAATGCGAAAGCCAGGATATTCACGACGGCGGCGATCATTTCATCCTTGTCGGTCGCGTTCTGAAGGCGATCTTCGAACCACGTCGCGACCCGCTGCTCTATTTCCGCGGCAAATATCGCAAGTTGCATTTTGCTTGACGTCTGGACAAGTCCGCTGCACCATCATATTACACCTAGTTAGATAACTAGGAATCGAAATCAAGAGAGGAAGCCGGATGGCTTGGTCACATCAAGACAAGACTGCAATCGTTGGCGTCGGCTCGACCGACTATTATATGCGCGGCAAAAGCTGGCCGCGCACGATCAACGACATGGCTGCGGAAGCGATCATGAACGCTTGCGCGGATGCAGGCATCAGCCACAAGCAGATCGACGGCTTTGCCTATTATTCGACCGCCGGAGCGGGCTATCTGGACAAGTTTGATACGGCCAGCCTGATGGAAACGCTGGGCATGCCGCACATCAGCTATTCGGCGACACTGACCAGCGGCGGCGGCGGCTGTCCGGGTGCAATCGGTCTCGCGACCGCGGGTCTGATGAACGAGGATTGCACCTATACGGTGACGCTGATGGCGCTACAGCAATTGCCGCAGCATCGGCTCGGCGTAGTGTTCGGCGCAGCAGCGCCCAGCCCGGAAAACAGTTTCCTCCAGCCGTCTGGCCTGGTGGGCCCCGGGCATCTGATGAGCGTGCTCGCGCGGCGCCACATGCATCTTTATGGCACCACGCAGGATGCCTTTGGCGAGGTCGTGATGGCGACGCGAGCCAATACCCACAACCGGCCCAAGGCGATCCGCAAGGCACCGCTGACCAAGGAAGAATATGATGATTCGGTGATGCTCGCCGATCCGCTCCGGCGGCTCGACTTCTGCCTGGAAACCGACGGCGCGGTTGCGGTGATCACGACCACGATGGACCGCGCCAAGGACTGCCGCCACAAGCCGGCTGTCGTCCACGCCTGTGCGCATGGCGGCCAGCGCGAATGGGGTCGCGCCTTTGCCTGGATGGGCATGCCCGATCCGCATTTCGCGAGCTCGGGACACAAATTCACCGCTGACCGGATCTGGGCCCAGTCAGGGCTCAGCGCGCAAGACATGGATGTCGCTCTGATCTACGATCATTTCAGTCCGATGGTGCTCATGCAGCTAGAGGATTATGGCTTTTGCGAAAAAGGCGAAGGCAATGACTATGTTCTCTCCGGCAAGCTGCGCTATGATCCTGAAACCGGCAAGGGCGTCAATGGAGGCGTCCCCGTGAACACCCATGGCGGCAATCTGAACGAAGCCTATATTATCGGCATGACGCATATCGTCGAGGGCGTCGAACAGGTGCGCGGTACCGCGATCAACCAGGTGAAGGATGCCGAATTCGCGCTTGTTTCCGGTGGCCCCGCCTCGCTTCCCGTTTCCAGCCTCATCCTACGGAAGGACTGACCCATGACCTACGGCCCCGCCCGGGCATTGCCCGGTGACCAGATCAAAATCACCACCAATCCCGATACAGAACCTTTCTGGCAAGCCGCCAAGGAGCACAAGCTCACCGCCTGCGAATGCGGCGAATGCGGCCATTTCCGCATGCCTCCCACTGCGGTATGTCCCGAATGCGGCAGCCGCGAAAAGAAATGGCCGGCGCTTCCGGGCACGGGAACGATATTCAGCTTCGCGATCTGCAACAAGAATCCAAAAAATGGCGAGGATTATGTCTATGTTCCGGTCGTTGTCGATCTCGATGGCGCACCGGGTACGCGGCTGAATGCCAATGTCTCCGGCTGCGACGCCGACGATGTCCATATCGGGATGAAGGTGGTCGTTGACTGGACGCCGATCCAGGACGGCTGGGTCCTGCCGAACTTCCGCAAGGCCTAAGCGATGCTTGGTGACCTTCGTATCGTTGAAATCGGCGAAGGCATGGCGGTGCAGGTTGCCGGTCTGATGCTCTGCGAACTGGGGGCGGACGTGTTGAAGGTTGAACGGCCCGGCGGCGATCCCGCGCGCGGTTCCGCACCTTTTGCCAACTGGAATCGGGGAAAACGCAGCCTTGAGCTCGATCTGGATACGACCGAAGGCCGGCCTGCGCTCGCCCAATGTCTCGCGAGTGCCGACGTCCTGCTGCACCAGTTCACCCCGGCGCGCGCCAGAGCGCTGGGACTGGATGACGTCAGACTCGCTGCGGCAAATTCCAAGCTGGTCAGCTGCGGCATTACGGGCTCGCCTTTCAATCACCCCGACGTCGAGCGCTCCGACGACGAATTGCTCGTCGCAGCCCGGATCGGCGTGATGTACGAAAATGACGGGCACCGTCCCGGTCCGATCGTCTATCGCTATCAGCAGGGCAGCTGGGCGGCGGCCCATCTTGCGGCGGCCGGCATTCTCGCACGTCTGGTCATGCGGCTGCAGTCGGGAACCGGCGGCGCAGCGCATACGTCGATCTTCCAGGGTTTCATGTCGACGCTGCCGCTTGTCTGGGCGCGGAACAGCGCCGGGCCAATGCCCAATCCTGCTACCTATCCGCTGGCAGCGCGTCCAACGGCGATGCAGCTCTTCCAGTGCCAAGGCGGTGACTGGCTGCAGATCATGGATCCAACCCAGCAGTTTGATTACGCCTCGATGCCGACAATGTGGGACGTGATGGCAGAAGGCGTCGAGATCGACACCCCTGAAGGCCTGATCGAAGCGTTCCGACGGCGGCCACTCGAAAGCTGGCTGGCGGATCTGCGTGCAGCGGATATCGCGGCGGAGCCGGCCTATCCCATGGGTGAAATGCTGCGTCATCCAGAGGTAGAAGCAAATCATTATGTGGTTGAGGTTGACGATCCCGCTTGGGGCAAGACGCTGCAACCCAATGTTCCGTTTCACACTGACGCTGACCTGCCGCTAGGCCGGTCGTCTCCGCGCCTCGGCGAAGGGGCTGAACGCGACTGGATGCCCGCCCTTCCTGTCACCGGCGACAGTGCTCAGCCAGCGGAGATACTGGAAGGCGTCCGCATTCTCGATTTGGGGATGTTCCTTGCTGGCCCCATGGGCCCGTCGATGATGGGCGACATGGGCGCCAACGTGATCAAGGTCGAGGCGCTGACCGGTGACCGCATCCGCTTCATGCACCGCTATTATCAGGCGGCGGCGCGCAGCAAGCGCAGCATCGCTCTAGACCTGACCCGACCGGAAGCGCAGCCGATACTGGAACGCCTGATTCAATGGGCAGAGGTCGTCCACCACAATATGCGCTTCAAGGGTGCGGCCAAACTTGGCCTCAGCGAAGAAGGCATCCGCAAATATAATCCCGATGTCGCCTTCAACTATGTCAGTGCTTATGGCCAGAAGGGTGAACGTGGCAACTGGCCGGGCTATGATTCGATATTCAACGCCATTGCCGGCTGGGAGTTCGAAAATGCGGGCGAGGGAAACCGGCCCGTTTTCAACCGGCCCGGCACGATGGATGTCACCGCGGCGCAAAGCTGCCTCGTCGAAATCATGGCTTCGCTCTATGCGAAGCGCGCGGGCGGGAAGGGTCATACAACGCAGACTTCGCTATTGGGCGTGGCTGCCTTCACGCAGGGCGAGCGCCTGATTGGCCCGGATGGCAATCTGACCGAGACCTATCACCTGACCAGTGACCAGACCGGATTTTCCCCCTATCACCGGATTTTGGAATGCGCCGACGGCAACTGGATCGCGGTCGCTGCGCACAAGCCGGATCAAAGGGCGGCCTTGCATGGCCTGCTTGGAACGGAAGCAGAAGATTTTGCGGACGAAGCAAAGTCCCGCGACTCCGACGCCCTGCTGGCAGCGCTGGAAGATGCCAATATTCCCTGCGACCTGGTCAATTTCGAAGATGCCATGAACCGCTTCTTCGACGATCCGCTCAATCGCGAGCTGAACCTGATCTCGGTGCTGCCGCAGCCGCTCTACGGTATGGTCGAACAGCCCGGCGCTTTCTGGCATTTCGGCGACGTGCCGATAGTCTTCAGGCGCTGCTGCCCCGACATCGGCGAGCATAGCGACGAGATATTGCGGGAAATCGGTTATTCCGATGCCGAAATCGCTGCCTTTCGCGACCAGAAAATCGTCGGCTGACCATGGACCCTGCCGCTCTCCTCCCGGAAGGTCTCGCTGCTGCTGTCGAAGCGGAGACCGGCGCTCGAATAACAGAGGTACGACCGCGCGGCGGCGGCGGAGCATCGCGCGACGGAGCCGAACTCGATCTGGCCTGGCCCGACGGGCGCACGGCCAGCGCCTATATGAATCATGATGTGCACAGGGCAGGTGCCGGCGATGATGCCGCGTTCTTGCGGGAAGCTGCGGTGCTGCGGGCTCTGTCGGGGCCGCTGGCGTCGGCGGGTGTCCGCGTGGCCCCCTATTTTGCCTCTATCGCTGCACAGCGCGCATTGGTCTGCGGCCTAGTGAAAGGGGAGGATCGTTTCGGCAATCTCGCTGACGGTAAGCAACGTAGCGCGCTCGCAAAAGACTTCATGGCGCAACTTGCCGCGCTCCACCGGATTGATGTGACAACGACCCCGGTCGAAGGCATGGGTCCGGTCGAGCCGACCGAGGCCCTCATACATCGGCGCATCGCGGCGGTCCGTGAAACAAATAGCGGCAAGGGGTGGGACCCGTTGATTCATCTGTCGCTGGACTGGCTCGAAGCGAATATTCCCAAGGACATGCCGTCTCCGGTGATCGTCCATGGTGATGCAGGACCGGGGAATTTTCTTTTCGAGGGCGGCCGCGTTACGGCGTTGCTCGACTGGGAACTGGTTCATTATGGCGATCCAATGGCCGATCTCGCGATGCTCTGTCTGCGGGCTTCGTACCGCTCCCCGAAGCCTTTTCCGCCTATGAAGCGGCCGGAGGTTATCCCGTCGATCTGAAACGGCTGCGCTATTGGCGGCTGCTATTCCAGACCGGCTTTGCGCGCCGCTCCCGCTTTGACGATCCCGACGCGCCGCCGCCACCGAATCTCGGAATGAACCTCGTCTACTCGACAATCCACCGCCGGGTATTGTCCGAGGCGTTGGCCGATGCGGCTGGCGTTGTCTTGCCGACGGTATCGCTGCCCGACGCTTCGCCAGGTGCTCATGATCGCAGCTACAGCATTGCACTGGATGATATCCGCAACACGATTGTGCCTCGCCTGTCCGATCAACAGGCTGCAGTGAAAGCCAAGGGAATGGCCCGACTGATCAAATGGTGGCGAGCCATCGAACGCTTTGGCCCCGGATTCAAAGCGGCTGAAAAAAACGAGCTGGAGACCGCCTTGGGCAAAGAATTCAATGATCATGCATCAGCTTGGTCGGCCTTTCGCGAGGCTGTGGCGGCGGGGCGACTGGAAAAGGACCGCGCGATAATATTGTGTAACGCCCATGAAATGCGTGAGGCGGCATTGATGGCCGATGCCATGGGGGGGCTCGCGGCGACGAAATTTGCCGCGCTTGAATAGCGATGGACATGAGCAAGATAATTAATTGACGAAGTGTCAATTAATTATCTTGCTCAGCTACCTGGTCTTGTTTATCCCTGATTTCCTGAGACAAGAAAGAAGGTGAGGGTGTGATGGCTGTCGATATTCTGGGTTATAAGGGCAAGCGCGTTGTTGTGATGGGATGCTTTTCGGGAACCGGAGAGGCCTGTGCACGCGCGCTGGTCGGCCTGGGTGCGGAAGTGCATGGCGCAGACATCAAGCCTTCGCCGGTCAGCCTCGCCAGCTTCACCGAGGTCGATCTCAAAAGCCCCGATTCGATCGCCGCCGGGATCGCCAGCATCGGCGGCAAGGTCGATGCCCTGTTCAATGTTTCGGGATTGCCGCAGACGTTTCCGGGCGAGGATGTCGTGACCGTGAATTTCCTCGGAATCCGTGCCTGGACCGAAGGCTGGCTGCCGCATCTCAATTCCGGCGCCGCCATTGTGACCGTCTCGTCTCTGGCGGGAATGGGCTATCTCGGCCGTCAGCCGCTGGTTCGCGAATTCATGGGCTTCACCGACTTTGCTGAGGCGCGCCAATGGTATCTGGATCATGCCGCAGAAGCGGGGGATCCCTACACCTTGTCCAAGGAGGCGATCAATACCTGGACGCAGATCAGCGCGACCGAACTGATCGGAAGGGACATTCGCATCAACTGCACCATGCCGAGCCCCATCGATACGCCGATGCTTGGCGAATTCAGAAAGATCGCGGGTGATGCGGTTCTCGGTGCCTTTGCCAAGGCGAAGGGCCGCTATTCCACGGCCGAGGAACAGGCGCTGCCGCTGATCCTGCTCAATAGCGACGCGGCGCGGTTCATCAGCGGCGTTTGCCTGCCGGTCGATGCGGGCCTGGCTGGCGGACTCGCCACCGGTGTTCTGGATATGCAGAAAATGATCGCTGAGGCGACCGCCCCCTAGCCCCGATGTGCGCCCAGCATCATTGCTATCTGATAGGCTGCCGCCGCTTTCAGTTCGGCATAGCTGACCCCGCTGTCTCCGCGGCTGATCGGTCCGATTGCAGCCAGGCGTTCGAGCAGCATCAAAATTGTGCCGCTGCAGGATTGCGGTGAAAGATCGGCGGGTGTTCGTCCCGCCGCCTGTCCACGGCTCACCTGTTTGCTGATCGCTGCCATCATCGGCCGCGCCTGCTGCATCCGCGCTTCATAAAAGCGCGTGTCGCCTTCTTCTGCTGCCAGATTGCGGACGACGAAGATATTGCGGTTGCGATTCCAGAGTTCGGTATAGCGTTCCACGAACAAACGGGCGTCTGCAATTGCTCCCGGCACCAGCCAGTCGCGATCGATCAGCGCTTCCAGTTCGGGCGAGGTTTGCGAGGCCGTTTCCAGCGCGGCGAGCACCGCTTCCGGCACCCCCTTGAAATAGACATAGAAAGTGGCCGGCGACGTGTTCGCAGCGCGTGCCACGTCGACCACCGACAAATCGCGCAGCCCGGTTGTTTCCAGCAGGGCAACGGTGGCGTCAATCAGCTGCTGCCGGGTCCGCTGTCCCTTGGCACCCAGCTTGCGACGATCGCTATTGGCGGCTGTCGTGTCCGCTGGCTGTTTGTCCACCATGTCCGGTTGTCGCATCAAATTTCCATCCCGAGTCAGATTTTCGCTCTTTTTATCACAGCAGACTTGCGATAAGTCAGAAAATTGACATACCGTCAATTATAAAGCTGAAAAACGAACTATGGTGGGGATTACTGATGAACAGTCTTGCTGGCAAGGTCGCGCTGGTATCTGGTGCATCCAAGGGGATGGGGCGGCATTTCGTTGCGGCCATGGTGAAAGCGGGAATGCGCGTTGCCTGCCTCGCCCGCCCGTCGGACGAGCTGACATCGCTGGCAGAAGAGCATGGGGAGGCGGTGCTGGTGCTGCCGTGCGATGTCGCGGTGCCGGCTGCAGTCGATGCCGCTGTTTCGCACGCCGTTGCGCATTTCGGGTGCCTCGATATCCTCGTCGCGAACGCGGCGATCTTCCACCCCTTTGCCTTTGAAGAGGGGAGCGACGACCTCATCCGCAACCATGTCGACGTCAACATTCTTGGCGTTGCATGGCTGATCCGTGCATCGATTCCGCATCTGCGCGAAACAAGGGGACAGATCATCGCCATCAGCAGCGAGTCCGTTCGTATGCCGTTTCCGATGCTCGCGCTCTATGCGGCAACCAAGGCAGCGGTCGAAACGCTTTGCAACGGCCTGCGCGAGGAACTGCGGTCGGCCAATATCCGGGTGACGATATTGCGATCGGGCTCGGTCAGGGGCAGCTCCGGCGGCGACGCCTGGTCGGAGGAAACCAAGGCAGCCTTCTTCAAGAAAATCGTCGAAACCGGCCATGCATCGATGTCCGGAGACGCTGCAATGCCGGAATCCATGGCAGAGGCCCTGCTAGCGACGATCGGCCTGCCAGCCGACATCGGCGTTGACCTGATCGAGGTGCGCGCCGCGCGCGCCGGCATGCCCGAAGGTGCCAAGGCAACCATGGACGAAACCGGGTGACATCCCGCACCCAGTTAATCTTGCTGATCGGCGCCCTATGGATAGCCGAAGTGACCGGATCGTTCGAAAGCGCGATGATCCTGGCGGCGCTCAAGAAGCTGATCGGGGATTTTGGCGATCCGGCGATGGTTGGCTGGCTGATCACCGGCTATCTGATCGTCGGTACTGCTATTGCTGCGGTTGTCGGTCGTCTGGGCGATCTGTTCGGGCGGCGTCAGACGCTGGTCGTGGTGCTGGCAATTGGCGCGATCGGATCGCTGATCAGCGCCTTGTCGAACAATTTTGCGATATTGCTTGCCGGCCGCCTTTTGCAGGGCGTCACCGGAGCCATATTGCCGCTCTGCATTGGCCTGGTCCACGAAAATCTGGGCAAGGATCGGGCACCGATGGCAATCGGCCTGATGATATCCGGAGCATCGATAGGAACGGCAGCGGGGCTGATCGTCGGCGGCATGATCGTCGACCAGTTCGACTGGCACGGCATTTTCTTTGCCAGCGCCGGTCTGTGTCCTGTCGCCGGCCTGGCCACGCTCGGCTTTGTGCCCAGATCGGTGAGGCAATTGGCGGGACCAGCCATCGACTGGGTGTCTGGCCTTGCTTTTGCGCCAGGTGTCGCTCTGGTGCTGATCTATTTCAGCACCGGCAAGAATTGGGGATGGACGAGCAGCTGGTCGCTAACGGCACTGGTCTTGGGTCTGGCACTGATCGCCTGGTGGTTATACCGCAGCCTGACCAGCGACAACCCGCTGATCGCGGTGCGGAGCTTCGGCAATCGGACGAACGCGGTTGGCGGCGCCGTGACCGCGCTGGTGTCGATGAGCACGCTTCAGATATCCGTCTTTTTCTCGCTCCTGCTCCAGGCACCGATCTGGACTGTGGCCGGACTGGGGCTGACGGCAACCACGGCCGGGCTGGCAAAGCTGCCGTCCAACATTTCATCGACTTTTGCGGGACCACTCGGCGGCTGGCTGGCCGGGCGAGGGGGTGGACGCAATGCGCTGGTTATCGGCGGGCTGATTACGACCACCGGCTGGCTGCTGGTGTTGTTCGACGCGAGCAGCTTCACGATTGCCGTCGCCGAACTGGTGGTAATCTCCTTCGGCGCCACCATGCTGTTTTCGGTCGCGCCGACGATTATCGCCCAGGCCTCACCGCCCGGCCGGATCAGCGAGATATCCGGAATACTCACCGTGATCCGGCAATTGTTCCTGGGGATCGGTGCGCAGATGGTTGCCACCATGCTCGCGGTTGATGTCGTCACCCGCGGCAGCGAAACCTATCCGTCGCCGTTCGCCTATCAACTGACCATCATGGTCATCATCGGGCTGTGCCTCGCGGCTATTCTTGTCGCCTTTGCGCTCCCGAAAAACCTCCAGTCAAAGGACAAAGCATGAGACCGCTACCGGAACTGACAGCCGAAAACACCGCCTTCTGGACGGGCGGAGCCGAGGGCAAGCTGGTGATCGCCTTTTGCAGCGATTGCTCTGCCGCGATTCATCCGCCGCAGCTCGTCTGCCCGAAATGCTGGTGCGAAAACATCGAAAGCCTTGCCGTCCCGGGAACGGGATCGGTCTACAGCTATACCGTCAACCATCAGCCCTGGGCTCCCGACATGAAAGTGCCCTTTGCCCTCGCGGTTGTCGATGTCGACGGCGCGGCCGGCGTTCGTGTCACCGCAGAGGTGGTCAACGCTAACCCGGAGATGGTCGCCATCGGACAGCAGATGCGCGTCACCTTTCTCAATGTGGACGACATCTGGTTACCACAATGGGAGCCGGCGATATGACGATGAAAGCGAATATAACCGGTGTCGGCATGTCGCAGATCGGTCGAAAGACCAACCGACCGGCCATGGCGCACCTCGTCGAGGCGGCGAAGCGCGCGCTCGAATGCGCCGGTCTGACCAAGGACGATATCGACGGCATTGCCACCTATCCCGGCAAGGCCGACAATTCCCCCGGCATGTCGCCGCTCGGCACCGGGGAGGTGCGCAATGCGCTCGGGCTCAGGACGCGCTGGCACAGCGCCGTTCCCGACGGC
>Ga0208017_100056_pt1 | contig 45666 bp, 40 predicted proteins | sample 30_taG_FD_184104 | JGI IMG/M metagenome (GOLD analysis project Ga0208017, IMG submission 184104) | Marine viral communities from Cariaco Basin, Caribbean Sea - 30_WHOI_OMZ (SPAdes) (version 2) | ecosystem: Environmental > Aquatic > Marine > Oceanic | place: Caribbean Sea: Cariaco Basin... | reverse complement strand
TGGTTATAGCGCCCCCTCTAGCCAAGCTACGTGGACACGTGGGTGAGCGGCTGAAACCACCTCCCTGCTAAGGAGGCAAGGGCCTCACGGTCCTTCGAGGGTTCGAATCCCTCCGTGTCCGCCATTACCCTGTTTCCATCCATCCCGAGCTAACGCGTGAGACCCGCAGTCTACTGCGGGTTAGCGAGTGATTCGGGTCCTCATTTGTCCTCAGGTTTCCACCGGTGTGTGATTTGGAATGTGGGAACAAATGTGGGAATATCAGGGCTATGGGAAGATTATCCGCGACCGCTGTAAAGGCAGCAACCAGACCCGGACGGCTGAGCGATGGCGACGGCCTCTATTTAATCAAAAAACCCGGCGGGGCCGAAAGTTGGGTCTGCCGGGTGCAGCGGCATGGCAATCGCCGTGACTTTGGTTTGGGCAGTGCAAAGAAGGTCAGTCTGGCTGTTGCGAGAGAAAGAGCGCGCGAAGTGCGCGCCTGGATAGAGCTCGGCCTCGACCCGGTGTTCGAGAGGAGAAAAATATTAGGCTTCCCGACCTTCAGGGAGGCCGCTGCCAAGGTCTTGGCCACGAGCAAGAAGAGCTGGCGCAATGCCAAGCATGAAGGCCAGTGGATAAGCACGATGGAAGCTTATGCGTTCCCCTATATCGGCGATGTAAAGGTCAATGACATTACCGATGGTATCGGGTGTGGCAATGCGGCGCGCGGCGGCGGCGGGCACTTCGATACCCGAACCGATGCACAGGCCGTGAACCTGCGCTTCAGCACGGTCACCAAGCCGATGGAGCAATAACGCCGCTGAACGCAGGACACGGATGACATGCGCTTGCGCTATATCAGGCGTTGAACCAAATTCGGGCAGGTGGCCGCCGGTTGAAAAGCATTTGCCTTCTGCCCGGAGCGTGAGCCGAGGCATGGAAGGATCGTCGATAACTGCGGAGAGGCCCTCAAATAGCGCATCGCGCATTGTTGCCGTCATCGCATTGCGGTTTCCGGGCGATGCCAGCACGAGCACTACATCGTCATCCTCTCGTTCATAGCGGACGGGTTCATGCGCCGTCGCTACGTTTCCGTGACTCTTCACTGAAGCGCGCCAGCGTTTGAATTCTGCGCTGCCGAGCAGGGAGGAATAAGCCAGCGACTCCAGTTCCAGCGCCGCCTCGAACGAAAGCCCTTCTCCCAGCCTTAGCAACCGGGCTAACATCGCTGTCGCAACAGGGGCCGCCGCTGCTGTTGCCGCAGCGATGCGCAACTGCGCTTCGATACGCTCCGGTGCGACGCTGACCCACGGCCTTGGTGCTGCGCTGCGGGTGGTGACCAATGCCGCGAACGCTTCGGGATCAAAGTCGGGCAGCAACCCTGCGCGGTCGATCAGGACTGCTGCACCGAACAGGCATGCCCTGTCGCCCGCATCCGGGTCTTCGGTGAAGCCTACCGGGCTGCCGACAAGCGGTCCCAATTCGTCAAAGCCGTTGCTCAAAATTGGGCAGCCAGCCCCGCCGCCTCGATGCCCGCAATAGCGCATAACTCATCGTTGTCGGATGTGTCACCGGTTACGCCGACAGCGCCCAATGGAAATCCGTCTTCATCAATGACTACCAATCCGCCCGCTGCCGGAACGATGCCAGCCGGAGAGATAGAACCCAGCGATGCCATGAATGTCGGGCGCTCCGCTGCCATATCGCCGATTTTCCGGCTCGACATGCCAAGCGCCAGAGCGCCTGCGGCTTTGCCGATGGCAATTTGCGCGCGCATGAGAGAGGCACAGTCTTCGCGCTCGAAAGCGACCAGATGGCCGCCCGGATCCAGCACGGCGACGCTAAGCGGCTTTAGTTCCAACTCGCCACCCTTGGAGCAGGCCGCGTCGATGATCGTCTTGGCTTGAGCCTGAGTAATCCGGTTCATAGAGTCTCCAATCTTAGTCAACGAGCATCTTCTTCACTTCGCGTCGCATCAGTTTGCCCATTTCGTTGTAGGGTAGGTCCCGCAGGAAGGCGATCTGGTCCGGCACGCGCGAAGAACGCAGCCGATCCCGGATCAGATCTTTCAGTTCCTGATCAGTGGGCCGTGCTTTCATGTCCCGAAGGACTACGGCTATTCCGATAGCTTCACCCCACTCAACAGACGGGATGGCGCAAGCGCAGGCATCGGCAACCGCCGGGTGAGTCAACAATACATCCTCAATTTCGCCGGGTGAAATATTCTCGCCGCCGCGCACGATCACATCATCCGCACGGCCTGACAGAAAAAGATAGCCCTCCTCATCCATGAAGCCGGCGTCCCGGGTCGGAAACCACCCGCCGTCGTCAAGGGCACTTTTTCCCCGATACTCGCCGGAGACCTGTTCACCGCGAACATATATCTCACCTGTTTCATTGGGCGGCAGGACCTGCCCGTTCTCATCGCGGATTTCGATCTCGACCGTCGGCAGTGGCTGGCCCAGCGAGCCAAGGCGCGCCTGAACCTTTGGATCATCCGAGGCCAGGGCGGCACGGTGGTCTTCGGGTCCGAGCAGCGCGATGGTAGAACTGGTTTCGGTCAAACCATAAGCGTTGGTAAAGTTGACATCGGGGAACATCGCCAATGCTTTGCGGATCACTTCCAGTGGCATTTTCCCGCCGCCATAGGCGATAGCCCTGAGGCTGCTAATGTCGGTTTCAGCGCCGGTTGCCAGCGTATCGATGATGCGCGCCAACATGGTTGGCACGACAAATGCGTTCGTGACCTGTTCGGTTTCGATCAGCGACAGCCAGTCCGTCGGAGCAAAGGCGGGAAGCATGACGATACGTCGCCCGGCATAGACCGAGCTCATGAGTGCCGAAATGCCCGCAATATGATATGGCGGAACGACAACCAGCGATGCTTCATCCTCTCCGGCAGAACCGAATTCCACCGAGTTGAGGATATATCCGAGCAGGTTCGAATGGCGCAGGATTGCTGCTTTCGGTGCGGCGGTGGTGCCACTGGTGAACAACTGGACGGCAATGTCTTCGTCCAGATTTTCATCGACGGATGCTCTGTTTTGTAGCGATTCAAGAGCCTTGGCCGCGAACCTTTCCCGAGAGTAGGCGATATGCCCCTGGCTACCGGCAATCCGCATCACCCGTGTTTCGTCGCCAATCACCAGTGCAGGCGCAATGCGTTGCAGCAATGCGGCAAGCTCACCATCGGCAAGCCTGTAGTTGAGCGGGCAATAAGGCAGACCCGCCAATGCTGCGCCAAACAGGGCGATTACCGCAGCCTCGCACGACTCATCAAGTAGTGAAACATACTGGGCACCGCTTTGCCGGATCATCACAGATGCGCCGCGAGCCGCGTCCAGCAGTTCGGCGTAGGTCCAGCGCTGGCCGTCACACACAAGACCGACCCGATCCGGAAACATCTCAGCGGCCATTTCGAGAAGGAGTGATATATTCATTACCGGATGCCGCGATCAATCCGAGGCGGGAAGAGGTTTTGCATCCTTTATGGCGAGCGTGACTCCGTCGATCGCGAGCGAGCCTTTGCCAGCTTTAACGCATAGCAATTCGCACGTGCTTTCGGCATCCACATATCGCTTGCCCATCAGCGTGCCATTGGCGTGTTCGGCGTTCAAGGTTCCGAGCGTGGCAGGCTTGGTCTCTGCCATCGGCATGCCACCACACTCAACGACGTCCGCATCGCAATGAATGACCATGACTTCAGTGTCACAAACCGCACTTTTTAAACGAATTCCTGATTTCATCAGGGTTGCTCCCATCTGGCGCCCTACGCCGAAATTGTTCTTCAAACTGAACTGTGAATCGATCAGGCGAAATTATGGGTAGCTATCAAGTCGGTGTTGCGAGAAAGGCGCAACAGCTGCTTCAAGCATTTTGCCCAACACAATGAGGGTCAAAAAATCCTTGTACATAATAGCTACCAAACCGATTATTCAGCCTCCATAAAATAGGATATCGCATCCCCGATTTCCCCTACCAGATTTGAGAGAAATCAGCGCGTTACGTAACCCCCGCTTCCCCGTCTTGCGCTGGACCGGGCAGCAGGGGCAATGACTGGTTGGGGTTGAAGGCAATCTGCGGATATGCCAACAAGCGGGAAGCAAGTGCAATGTATGTTGGTGATTTCTGACTGTACAGATGCCCAAAAATATAGGCGCCAAATCTTTGAACCTTTCAACCCTAAAAACAGCTGAAGTTGTCGCGCGCACAATTGTCCACGATATTTGCGACCAAAGTCTCAGCGAGGGTGACCGCCTGATGTTTGAGACGGCGATGAGAAGCGAATATAGTGCTGGTCGCGCATCGGTACGTGAAGGCTTGAGGCTGCTGGAAGCACAAGGGCTCGTCACGTTGAAGGCAGGTCGGTATGGCGGTGCATTTGTCGGGAACACCAGCCCCGATCATGCGGGACGAATGCTGACTCTCTTCCTGCAAATGTTGGGTGCGACCTATGAGGACGTTGCCATTTGTCAGCAGATATTGGCACCAAAGGCTGCAGAGTTGGCAGCACAGAATCCTGATCGTGAACTTGTTTCAAAAAGCCTTGCTCTTGCGGCCAGGTCAGACGGTTGCAAGTTCGTGCTTTCCGAAAATGTTGATCAGGATAATCTGATGAATTTCCACCGCACCCTGAGCAGCCTATGCGGCAATCCCGTTCTGGCTCTCCTGATCGATACGGTCGAGTCGATTATAGTCAATCACATCATCCATTGCACCCCTCCTGAAGACCGGATGACTTGGGTGCATTCGGATCATGAGGATATTGCAAAAGCCATACTGGCTGGAGACGGTCCTTTGGCCTGGTCGCTGCACAGCAATCACCTAAAAAATGTTCTGGATCATTACCGCAGGCAGAATTTCGGGCAGTTTTCCGAACGAGTGGAGTGGCGATAAGCCTGGTTCGTCTCACCCGAGCTTTGTTTACCTAACCAATCTGGTCGTGGAATCTCCATCGGGCTTGTTCTATGCTTAACCCTCAAAACGTGAGCTGTTGGCAAGGCCAAGTGTCATGTCCGTTGGGTTGGGAGGATGATAATGATCGAAACTGGCGTCATAACGACTGTCGCGAGCACACAAAGGGCGGCCGTCTACGCCGAAGCAGCAGAGCAGATGGGGTTTTCGCGCGTCGGTATGGCCGACACAGCACCCAAGCTTTTTCATGCCACCTATCCTGCCGTCACCGCTGCGCTGATGCGCACGAACAGGATTTCGGTTGGCCCCTATGTCACCAATCCCGTAACCCGCCATTGGTCTGTACATGCCGCGACCGCTCGTGCACTGGATGAACTGGCGCCTGGCCGCTTCTATGCGGGCATGGCAACAGGTGACGGTGCCGTCAATTCCGTAGGTCTGAAGCCAGCGAAGCTCGAATATTTCGAAAACTATATAAACGAAATGCGGACGATTTGGCCGGAGCAGTCGAAAATTCATCTGGCATTCTCCGGACCAAAAGGGATGGAACTCGCGGGCCGGGTAGCCGATGAGCTTACCGTTGCTGTCGGACTCGATGTCGAAATGATCCAGAAAATGGTCGGTCTGGCCAAGGCGTCGCGTCAGTCTGCGGGAGTCAAGACGCCGCTGCGGATATGGATCAACCCGCTGACCTATGTCGTAGCGACGGAATCCGAGGTGGAGCCGATGCGCAAAGCGTTGCGAAACATCGCGTTCTCAAGCGCACGCTTTTCCTTCGACGCCTCATTGGAGGACAAGAATGTGCCCGATCATATGAAGCCAATCCTGAAGAAGCGGCTCGCCCTCTATGATTTTGCTTACAAGGGTCAGGTTGGGGACAATCCCAATGCGCGCCTGTTTGAAGACCATCCAGAGGTTGAAAATTATCTCATCGATCGGGCGGTGCTGACTGGAACTGCAGAGCAATGTCTGGCGCGGCTGGAGCAATTGATGGATGTGGTGGAATTGAGTGGAGTGTGGTTCCCGACGATTCCCCGCACACCCCATTTTAGCGATCATCTGTCCGATCTCGCTGCATTGGAAAGGGCGTTCAGGCCGATGATGGGTCATTGAAGTCGAAAGGACCTATCATGGCTGGGCGTGGCCATAAGGATGTTTTCGCCGGGATATCGAATGGACCAATGGGCGAGGGCGTTGGTTACGCGTAACTTCTGCTGGATGAGGGCGACGCTGCGGCATCACCTTTGATCATCCTGTTGATCTTTGCGACTGGCGAGCGGGTTGACCCTCACGCCCATGGCAGTAACTATCTTGAATATGTCGTCCAGGGCTCACAACTGATCGGCAAGCTCAACTTCGATTGCCGGAGAGGGCCATGAATTGCGCGCCGGTGACGTTTCCCTGTCGGAACCCGGCGAATTTTATGGGCCGCTGACGGCTTCAATCGCCGAGCATGCGTGCGAAAACCGGGGCAGATGATATGCCTGCATGCGATGAACCTAGCCGACTTGACAGTTACTCTGTGGTTCCAAGGCAATTATTGTTATCTACTTGGATCATTCAGAACCTGCATGAGAATGCAACGGACAGGTGCAACAGGACGAGGAGAGTATGAATGAGCGCGGAGCACTCGAGTAATGCAGAGACCGATACCAAGCAGATTATTGATCGTCTGACAAAGCGGTTCGACCATCAGGATGCAGAACTGAGTTCTGAAATTTTGAATGACGTCTATCGCGGTTTGCTTGATGGACCCGCGATTCACCAGAGTGATGTATATGGTGGCGTTGCCTATTTGACACATTATGATGATCTCGTCGCGGTGGAGAAAAACACCCAGGTCTTCTCGTCCGCGCAAGGCGTTCGCTGTCCCCGTCAGGCCAATCAGCCGCTGTCCATCCCGGCAGAAACCGACAAGCCGATGCATTCGGAATATCGCCGGCTGTTTCTGAACGTACTTAGCCCGCCCCAAGTGCGAAAGGCGGAGCCTTTTTTGCGTGAACTTACCGAAAATTTGGTGCGGGACTATGTTGCCGGGCCTCAAGATGATTTCTGCCAAAACGTCGCTACACAACTCCCCATCCGCGCGGTTGGCGAATTGATCGGCCTCGATCTGCATTCCAGCGGCGAAATGCAGAAGCATGTCGAGGCGCTGCTCTTGCACTATGGCAAGCCCGAAGCTCTCGAAGCTTTGAATGGCCTGACGAAAATCGCACAGGTCGAGATTGACGCGCGCCGCGAAAATCCGCGCGACGATTATCTGACCGTGCTGACGACAGCAAAGGTGGATGGCCGCTTGCTGACCGACGAAGAGCTTCAGAACATGATCTGCACCTTCATGTTTGCCGGGTTCGAAACGACTGCCCACATGATCGGCAGCATGATGCTCTATCTTGCCGAACATCCAGATGTGCAACAGCGGGTCCGGGAAGATGACCAGGCTCTGCTCAACTGTGTCGAGGAATGCCTGCGCTTTATGCCTCCGGTGCAAACCATGTTCCGCACGGTGACGACGTCCACATGCCTGCGCGACGTGCAGTTCGAGAAGGGGGATACCGTTGGCTTGCTATATGCCGCCGCCAACCGCGACGCAGCGAAGTTCGAAAACCCCGATGCGTTCGATCTCGATCGACCCAATGCGCGCCTGCACCTCTCGTTCGGTTTCGGCCAGCACCTGTGCGCCGGATCGCATCTTGCTCGCCGCGAGATGCACATTCTGCTTGAAGTACTGCGCGACTATCCGCCCTTCACGCTGGGTGGTCCGGTAACAATGCTGCCCCACCTGATGGGCGGGCAAATGATGGGGCCAGAGCATCTGCCTATCTCATTCAACGCTTCAGAAGGGCAGAACTGAAATGCGAGCAGCCGTTTTTGTAAAGGATGCCGAACCCCTGTTAATTGAGAATGTCACACCGGCAGAGCCCGGCCCACGAGATGTTGTCGTGGAATTGGGCGCGAGCGGCATTTGTCATACCGATCTGACGGTGCAGTCCGGGCGGATGTCGCATCTGCTCGCCGGACCAAGTATTTTGGGGCATGAAGGTGCCGGTACCGTCATCGAGGTCGGCAACGAGGTGAGCTATGTCAAGGTCGGTGACCGGGTTATCTCAGCCGTCCGCCCCGCCTGTGGACGCTGCGACAATTGTTTGAGGGGCAAGACCCATTTATGCACCGCGCTTTGGCCGATGCTGAGGAAACGGCGCGGTGCACGGCCTGATGGCGGCGACTATTACGCGATGAGCGGTCTTGGCACTTTCAGCCAGGTAATGACTGTCGACGAGGCGTCTGTTGTTCCTGTGAAGACTGATCTGCCGTTCGAACAGCTCGCTCTTATCGGATGCGGGCTGACGACCGGCGCAGGTTCGGTGCTGTTTACGGCAGATGTGGAGGCGGGTTCCTCCGTCGTCATTGTCGGTTGCGGGGGTGTGGGGCAGGCGGCTATCCAGGCAGCTGTGGTGGCTGGTGCCACACCGATCATCGCCGTCGACCCCATGGCTTCCAAGCGCGAAGTGGCTTTGAAGCTAGGCGCAACGCACGCGATCGATCCGGGAGCGGGCGATATCGGCGAGCAGGTCCGCGAAATCACGCGTGGACGCGGTGCCGACTATGCATTTGACGTGGTTGGCGGGCCGAATGTGGTTGCCCAGACCTACAAGACCATCGGCGCAGGCGGCATGCTGGTTCTCGTCGGCTATGGCGCGCCGGATGATGAGCTTAAATTCCCCGCCTTTGATTTTCAGTCACAGGAAAAATGCGTCAAGGGATGCGTGGCGGGTTCGGCGCGAATCCGTAGAGATTTTCAGCGGTTCGTTGATCTCATCGAGACCGGCCGGATTGACACGGCCTCCATGGTCTCGCGCACGATTTCGCTCGATCAGGTGAATCAGGCGTTGGATGATTTGCACACCGGCGACGCAATCCGCTCTGTCATCACCAGTTTCTAAGTCCGATTGGACACCATCGAGAGGGTATAGGAGTAATTATGGCGACTGTTCCAAGCCGTCCGCAGGGAAACCGCAAGATATATATCGGTGGCGAGTGGGTTGATACCTCCTCGACGGGCGAAATTCCGATGATAAATCCGGCAACAGACGAGATATTCGCTTACGCCCCGGATACCACGATTGCAGATGCTGACCGCGCCGTCGCCGCGGCGCGCAAGGCCTTTGACGAAGGTCCGTGGCCGCGCATGGCGCCGTCCGATCGCCTGGAATATCTGCAACGGCTCGCCGAGCTTTATTCGGACAAGTATGAAGATATCGCGCAACTGATCACTGCGGAAATCGGCAGCCCGATTACCTTTTCGCGCCACGCGCATGTGCCCATCGCCAAGATGATGCTCGATTACTTCATCGGCCTGGCCAAGGATTATCCCTTTGAGGAAACTCGGGAAGGCCGCAGTCTGGCAGCGCGCGTGATCAAGGAACCGGTGGGTGTCTGCGTCGCCATTGCGCCGTGGAACTTCCCGCAGGCGGCGATGATGCTCAAGCTGGCCCCCGCCTTGATCGCGGGCTGTACTGTTGTCGCCAAACCCGGTTCGGAAACAGCGCAGGATGCGCTCGCCATGGCTGAGCTGTTCGATGCTGCCGGTTTCCCCCCTGGTGTGGTGAATATATTGCCTGCTGGTCGTGAAGTCGGCGAATATCTTGTCAGCCACCACGACGTCGATCATGTCTCGTTCACCGGATCAACCGCTTCCGGGCGGAAGGTGGCGGAGATCTGCGGTCGTGATCTGCGCCGCTGCAATCTGGAGCTTGGCGGGAAGTCGGCACTGATCATGCTCGATGACGCTGATCTTGAAAAGGCCGTCAAGGGCGTCTGGGATCAGGGAATGCGCAACAGCGGTCAGGCCTGCACCAACCAGACCCGCATTCTGGTCCCGCGCGCGCGCTATGGTGATATTCTTGACGCCATTACCGAAATGATGCGCAAGGTTGTCGTCGGCGATCCTCTGGACCCGGCCACACAGGTTGGACCGGTCGCATCCCAGGCCCAATATGACAGGGTCATGAACTATATCAGCCTCGGCAAGGAAGAAGGTGCCAGGATCACCGTTGGTGGCGGCCGGCCGAAGGACATGCCTGTTGGCCGCTTCATTGAACCGACCGTGTTCGCTGATGTGAACAATTCCATGCGGATCGCGCGCGAAGAGATTTTCGGTCCGGTGCTTGCGGTAATTCCGTTTGAGGACGATGCCGACGCTGTTCGGATTGCCAATGATTCCGAATATGGCCTCGCGGGAGGGGTCTGGAGCCAGGACCTTGCCCGTGCTGATGCTGTCGTCCGCCGGATACGTAGCGGCATGCTGCACATAAATGGAGTCGGTGGCAGCTTCGATGCGCCCTTTGGCGGATTCAAGGCCAGCGGTATCGGTCGTGAGTCCGGCCGCGAAGGGCTGGAAACCTATTTCGAATATAAGTCACTGCCACTGCTTGGCTGATTGCACACAGCAATCCGGTTTTGGCGGGCTTCCTTTGAAAGGCCAACATGCTGTATCCACGCGATCCTGTACCAAATTTTGAAACAGAAATGCTGGACGGTGGCAGATGGCGGCTGTCTGAGCAGAACCCCAGAAATTTCGTCATGATCGTCGTCTATCGCGGCTATCAATGCCCGTTGTGCAAAGCGCATTTGACGGGACTGAACGAGCATATCGATACGTTGGAGAGTCTGGGGATAGAGACTTTCGTTGTTTCGGCTGAAAGCAAAGAGCAGGTGGAAAAGGCCCGGAGCGATTGGGGCCTGACGAAATTGTCCATGGGCTATGGCCTGAACCCGACGATGGGGCACAAATGGGGTCTCTATATTTCAGAGCGTTTTAAAGAGGGCGAATCCGAAGCCGAGCTGTTTTTCGAGCCCGGACTTTTCCTGATCCGCGGTGACGATCAAACACTCTATTACACGTCTATCCAGAATATGCCCTTTGGCCGTCCGGATTGGAATGAGTTTATAAGACTTATGGGGCATATCGCTGGCACCGACTATCCGGCGCGGGGGCATGTCAAACTCTTCAAATAGCTGGAGTGTTTGCGGTCCAGCCCGATATTTGATCAGGTTGTCAAAGCGAGGTCCGGCTCGGGTGTTTTCCGTCTCGGTCTTTGCTCTAATAGCCCATCAGGCTGAGCACTTCCTTGCGGCTTGACTCGTCGTCGAGGAAGGCCCCCATCATCCGGCTGGTGGTCATGGCGACGCCCGTTGTGCGTACTCCCCGACCTGTCATGCATCCGTGTTGCGCTTCAATGATGACTGCGACGCCCTCCGGGCTCAGATGATCCCAGATGCACTGGGCCACCTCAGCGGTCAGGCGCTCCTGGACCTGAAGACGGCGGGCATAGCCGTTGAGCACCCGCGCGAGCTTTGAAATGCCGACGACATGATCGCGCGGCAGGTAAGCGATCGAGGCTTTGCCGATGATTGGCGCCATATGATGTTCGCAATGAGATTGGAACGGTATGTCCTTGAGCAGGACGATTTCATTATACCCGCCAACCTCGTGGAACACTTTGGCGAGATGGCTGCCCGGATCATCGTCATAGCCCTGGCAATATTCCTTCCATGCGCGGGCAACGCGTGAGGGCGTCTCAAGCAGTCCTTCCCGCGATGGATCGTCACCTGTCCAGTGAATGAGTGTGCGAATGGCTTCTTGTACCTCTTCGGGCACTGGTAGTTTGCTCATTAAGTCTGATTCCCGGTCAGCTTGCGCTCGGCTTCGTCCAAAATAGCGTAATCCGCTTCCATCTTATCCACCGCACGCGCGGCCAGATAATAGTGCCAAACAGCCCCGAATTTGATGAAGGTCATCGTGATCAAGGCCCAGCGAAGCGAGTCATCTCCGGCGTAGGTTCTGAAAAAATCGCTTAGCAATCCCACGATAAAAGCACCGGAGGCGATACCAATGCCGTTTACCGCGAACAGCGTTACTGCAGCGGCAAAGCTCCGCCCACTTGGATCTGAAGCGACTGGACAGCAGCATAGGTCGGAGCGAAATAAAATGCCACGAACAGAATCGAAGCCGCAGTCAATCCAAGGAAGAGCGGATAGTTTTCTGTTACCATCAACGATGCAAACTGAATCAGCGCGGCCACTAGAAACACGATCGCCAGCATCCGGAACGTGTTGCTGAAACGCCGTTTCGCCAGCCAGCTTCCGACAAATCCCCCGAGCAGCAAGCCGCTGATGCCAGTCAGTCCGGCCACACCTCCAAAGGATGCGCCCGTCACCGTCGCTGATAGATCGAAGGTCCGCATGATATAAGCGGGTGCCCAACGATCAAACGCCCCGGCGCTCAGTCCCATCAGCATACCGCCGATAATGATGTTGCGGATGGGGGCGCTTCCCAAAATGCTCTTCAAATCTCCCTTGGGCAGCCCGGCCCGCGCGCCCACGTCGCCTTTCCGACCCGGATCTCTGATCGTGGTGGCGATGATTACCGACACCAGGACGCCGCCAACTGCCGCGATTTGTAGAGCTGCTCGCCACCCGTAAGTATCCGCGATGTAGCCACCGACCACGAGAGCGGCGATAGAGCCGAAGGCGGTACCAAGTGAATAGATTGCCATGGCTTTCGGCCGCGTCACCGGGGTTGTATATCCAGAAATGAGCGAGTGTGTCGCAGGGGAGAGCCCGGCATCGCCGACCGCTCCGCCGATACGGCTCAACCCGAATGTCGCAACACCCTGAGCCATGCTGCCGAGCGCCATGAAAGCGGCCCAGACAAGAATGGAAATAGATATGACACGCGTGCGAAGATATTTGTCTGCAATCTTGGCGAGCGGCAAAGCTGCGATTGCGAATGTCAGTGAGTAGGCCGGTCCGGTAATCAGGCCGATTTGAGTGTCGGAGAAGTGCAGATCGGCCTTGAGCGATTCGACCAAGATAAAGGGCAATTTGGCGCCCAACGCCGACACTGCCTCACAAAGCATGAGCGCAACGATCACATACCAACCATAAAGGCCCATCCGATCTGTCTCGGCTGGGCTCTCGGGTACGACTTGATCAGTTGCATTCATATTTAGCTCCATTCCTGATATGCCTACCCAAAGCCCATGGTGGGACGATTGCTATCGTCCATCAATTGTGACCCGGATTAGAAATGTTCAGGTGGCATATTCGCTGCCCCCACGAACATCTTATTGTCTTTGTCGGATATGATCATCACCTGATCCGCTTTTAGAGAAACGATAGGAAACCGCTACCTATCAAATCCGGCGGTCTTTGCTGATCATGGAATAAGGGTCGCGATCGCAAATGCCGGCCAGCATTTGCACGTCCGTTCGAAGGTTGCGCCCCAAAGACTATTAAGATACTTTCCCGCATCCATGATCCGAACGATACTGTTCAGCCTGCGAAATTCATTTGTGTGAAAAGTTTAATACGATGGGAAACGAAGTAATCCAGGACATATCGGAAGAGAAGGAAACAGGGCGTCGACGTCGGGGTCCTGTGCTCGAAAAGGCGATTCTCCAAGCTTGCTGGAATGAACTTCGGGAAGTGGGATACGGGGCGCTAACATTAGAGGCTGTGGCAGCAAGGGCGGGTACGAGCCGGCCTGTGATTACGCGACGATGGCCAAGTCGGTCTGATCTGGCGCTGGCAGCAATCCGCGACCGTCTTGCAAGCCATCCGCTCGATGTTCCTGATATGGGGAATGTACGCGACGAGCTGATCTGCTTTCTCAAACAAACTGTAGAACGCGGGTGGCCGACTGCCTTGATGATCGCACTGCAAATGGGCGACTATTTTCGCGAGACCCACACGACCCCCCATCAATTGCGCAAGGCAATCGCGTCGGCTGACGACGGCTCAATCTTCGACATCCTCCATCGTGCTGTTCAACGGAATGAAGTCGATGGACGTAAGCTGACGCCGACCGTAGTACGCCTTCCACGGGATTTGCTGTTCAATAACGCGATGGTCACATTGCAGCCCACATCGGAAGAAACCATTATCGATATCATCGACAATGTATTTCTGCCTTTAATCAGGAACTAGAGCGGATGGTTCAAGGCCTCACTTGATGTTGCCTCCAACAACGGGCTTTGCTCACTCGAGTGTCGGCATAATGAAGTCTGCTCCCGCACGAATACCCTTTGGCCAGCGCAATGTTGCTGTCTTCAGCTTCGTATAGAAGCGCACGCCTTCCGGGCCGTGCATATGGTGGTCGCCGAACAATGAGCGTTTCCAGCCGCCAAAGGAATGGAACGCCATCGGTACCGGGATAGGCACATTGACGCCGACCATACCCGCCTGCACCTGACCGAGGAATGCCTGCGCGGTATCGCCGTCGCGGGTGAAGAGAGCGGTGCCGTTGCCAAATTCATGCTGGTTGATCAGACCCAGCGCCTCGTCAAAACTCTCGGTGCGAACGATCGACAGGACGGGGCCAAAGATCTCCTCGCGATAGATGCGCATATCGGGCGTTACCTTGTCGAACAAAGAACCGCCGACGAAAAAGCCTTTTTCATAGCCCTGGATATTGAGGTTGCGTCCGTCAACAACCAGTTCTGCACCCTCGGCAACCCCGGCATCGACATAACCCAGAACCTTGTCGGCATGCTCGCGCGTGACAAGTGGCCCCATCTCGGCTTCCGGGTCGGTGCCCGGTCCGATCTTGAGTGTGCGCACCTTGGGAGCCAGCCGCTCGATCAGGGCGTCCGCTGTCGCCTGTCCCACGGGTACGGCTACCGAGATTGCCATGCAGCGTTCGCCAGCGGAGCCATAGGCTGCTCCCATCAGGGCATCGACGGCCTTGTCCAAATCGGCATCGGGCATCACGATCATGTGATTCTTGGCACCGCCCAGCGCCTGAACACGCTTGCCGGCCGCAGTGCCGCGATGATGGATATATTCGGCAATTGGAGTTGACCCGACGAATGAGACGGCCTGAACAGCGGGATGATCGAGGATCGCATCGACCACGGGCTTGCCGCCATGAACGACCTGGAACACGCCTTCGGGCAGCCCCGCCTTGCCGAGCAGCGCAGCCAGTTCGTTGGCAAGGCTCGGGTCACGTTCCGACGGTTTGAGGATGAAGCTATTGCCACAGGCGAGTGCAACCGGAAACATCCACATCGGTACCATTGCGGGGAAGTTGAACGGTGTGATCCCCGCCACAACGCCCAGAGGCTGGCGGAAGGACAGGGCATCAATGCCATTGCCAACCTGTTCAGAATATTCTCCCTTCAGTAATTGCGGAATCCCACAGGCAAATTCGACTACCTCAAGCCCGCGGATCAGCTCGCCCTTGGCATCGGAAGGCACTTTGCCATGTTCGGCAGTGATGAGCGACGCGAGCCGGTCAATTTCGCGCTCAATTAGATCGCGGAAGCGAAAAAAGACGCGCGCCCTTACATGCGGTGGGGTTGCGGCCCAGGCGGGAAAAGCCGCCTGGGCCGCGGCCACTGCCATCTCGACCTCTGCTGGTCCACCCAGTGCCAAACGGCCACTGATCTCACCGGTCGCGGGATTGAAAATGTCCGACATATTCTCCGCTGGAGCAGATGCGCGGCCATGAATGATATGATCGACGATGTTGGACTGTGACATGATGACTCCTGACGAAAATGCACTTGAAGCTGAGAGTTCAGGCCCAGGCTTCGCGGTAAAGTGACTGGATGGTTTCGGCATCCGGGATACGCGGATTGTTGCCGGGAGAACCGGAAGCCAGCGCCTGTTCCGCCATTAGCGGCAACAGTTCGGTCCATCGCGTTTCATCGATGCCATAGGTTTTGGGCGTTGGGACGGAAAGATCTCTGTTCACATCGCGCAACGCCTCAATCAATCGGCCGACCGCAGCCTGCTCGCCTTCTCCCGCTTCGCTCAGGCCCATGGCGTGGGCGCAATCGGCGTAGCGACCGAGCGCCGCAGGGGCGGACCATGCCGTGACGACCGGCAGCAGCATTGCGTTGGACAGGCCGTGCGCGACATGGAAATGCGCGCCGATCGGGCGGCTCATGCCATGCACCAGCGCCACCGAGGCGTTGGAAAAAGCGATGCCGGCCTGCAAGGACCCCACCATCAACGCTTCACGCGCCAGCCGGTCATCAGGCTTTTCGCAGGCGCGACGCAGGTTCGGCCAGATGGCGCGCATTGCCGCTATCGCCATCCCGTCAGAAAAGGGGTTGGCCAGTTTCGAGACATAGGCCTCCATTGCGTGGGTCAGCGCGTCGATGCCGGTATCGGCGGTCAGGCGTGCCGGTTTGGTGAGCGTCAGTTCATAGTCGACGATAGCCAGTACGGGCAAATAGGCGAGGCCGACGCACAGCATCTTTTCATCATTGGCCTCGTCGGTGATGATCGTGAAACGTGTTGCCTCCGAACCTGTGCCCGCCGTTGTGGGAATAGCGATGATCGGCAGGCCAGGCTCGTTTTCCTCATGCGGTGCCTTGCGCTCGCGCATAGTCCCGCCCTTTGCGGCCAGAACCGCGACGGCCTTGGCCGTGTCGATCGGGCTACCTCCGCCGAAACCGATAATGCAATCATGCTTGGCTTCCGCCACAAAAGCGACGGCTGCATCGACCGAAGTGACTGTGGGATCGGGGATAACATCGCTATATGCGCGTGCTGTCATACCAGCGTCTGCCAGAATGAAGAGCAAGCGATCCAGTACCCCGGAGCTGGCCATGAATGCGTCGGTCAGGATTGCCGGCGCTTTCAGCCCCAACTGGGAGAGAGCAACGGGCAATTCATGGATTGACCCGGCACCAATCCGCATCGCGCGCGGGAGAAAAATGGCGGCCATCAAATATCCCTTCATTTCGTTCGAGACATGCAATCAGGCGATACTCAGTGAGGCGCTGCAGCAATAGATCACAAAAATGGCAGTTTTTTTTGGATACTCCGAAAAGGGGTGCCCAAAAGCGCAAGGTGCGAAGGGGGGTGATCTCGCGACGATAAACAGCCGCAAGATCACCCGTTGGGATCAGTTCAATATTGGAATGAAAGGCTCGCACCGAAAATACGCGGCTCGGCAAACTGCTTCGCCGTCACGCCCAGACTGTTATTCAATGAGGAAGACGTCGTAGCATAAAGCTTGTCGAAGAGATTGCGGGCAAAGAGGCTCGCGGTGATGCCCTCATGGCCCAACGGTTCACGCCAATCAATCCGCGCGTTAGCGATGCCAAACCCCTTCTGGGATATATTATCCCTGGTGGTGTCGGGGAACAATTCCAAGTAGCGGTTCGCAGCCGAGAGATAATAGGCCCGCGACTGATATGTGTACTGACCCGTAATCGCAACCGTGCCATTGTCTCCGGCGAGTATAAGGTCATAGGTCGCGTTCACGTTCAGCTTATGCTTCGGCGCGTTCTGGAAAGGGCTGCCTGAAAGATCAATATTGTCTGTTGCTCCTCCATATGGATCGGTACCTGTCCACGACGTATATTTGGCGTCGTTGAGCGAATAGTTGACGCCCACGGTCAGGCCATCCGTAGGTATGATAGTCAGTTCAGCCTCCACGCCCTTCAGCTTCGCCTTTGCGACGTTGGCGATGAAAGAAACAGCAGAACCACTACCCGTGAGCGTGCTGATCGGTCTTTGAATGCCCGAATACCAGGCTTGATAGGCAGCCACGTTCAGGCGACCGCTAGTGCCATCAAGATTGAAGTCCCATTTGAATCCCGCTTCGACATCCTTGATTGTCTCGGGGTCGTATACCAGCTTGAAACCTGGCGCACCTGCGGCGTTTGAATTGTTCAATCCGCCGGGGGAATAGCCCTTGCGGTGAGAGACATAGACCAGCAATTCCGGCGTGGCTTTATAATCGATTGAGAAGTTATAGTTTGTGCCGCTGGTTTTCACGGCTTGGGTCGTAACCGTCGACGAGGGCGTCATGACGCCCGTCACGGGGTTGGTGACCGCTGCCGCCGTGCGCAGCAGGAAATCGTCCTTGGTATGACGGACACCGCCGGTCAGTTTGACGCCGTCGAGCAGTCCGTCCAGGCTAAGCGTGGCTTGCCCATAGAAGGCGTCCTGATTGGCGCGACCACCCACTGTGAATGGGTTAGTGGCACCATAGCCAAGGTTCAGGGTAGTTATGCCCCCAAAAGCCTTTTGGATACTGCCAAGGTTCACCAGATCCGGCCTGCTTGGCGCATGCTGATAGTAATAACCGACAACGAAGTTCAGCCGGTCGTCATACAGCGTTCCGGAAAGTTGCGTTTCGTTCGAATAGAACTTGTTGCCCTTGCCGAGCGACAGGACCGGCTGGTTACCGCTTTGGTTCAGCGCTGCACCGGCACCGACACCCACATAGAGGATTATAAGATCGTCAGGAATGCCGCCTATGTTTACGCCGGTGAGGCCTTTTGTGGTCTGATAGCCGAATATATTCTTCAGTTGCAGTTCGAGCGGGCCAAGCGCCGGAAGAGTCAACTCCGTCCTGTTGACCACCGTTTCATGCGTATGTCGGTCAATGAAACCCGTGGTGTTTCCTGCATTGACGTTTCGCAGCGCGTCGCCGCCCGTTGCCGTGCGCGCGGTCTCGGCTTCCAGATTGGACCTGATCGACGTCAGAATATCCAGACGCTGCTGAATGCAAGCAGCCACGCTGGGGGTCAGACCGAACGACTCCGCCGCCGTGCAGGCCGTGCCGAACACTGCAGGTCCCGCCGCGGCTGGCAGGTTGAACAGCGCATGATTTGGATTGTACGCCACAGGGACATATGCGGCTGACGATTGGTCCGCATGGAAACGGTCATAAATGGTGGTGTTCTTCAGCCAGCTGAACGGTTCAAAACGCACACTCACGCGCTGCGAGTCATTGTCCAGTCCGTCCAGGCGCTCGCCGGTGCCAATGACCTTGGTATAGCCGCGCCGGTGATTGTAGTTACCAGCAACCCTGATCGCCAGAACATCATCGATGACAGGGATACTGACCGCAAGCGTACCCTGCACCAGGCCCATGCTGCCAAGCGAGAGATTGCCGACAGCTTCGACCTCGCTGAGGTTGGGCGCAGCGGGCGTGACGAGCACTGCGCCTGCCACCGATGTGCGACCGAACAGTGTGCCCTGAGGCCCTTTGAGAACCTGTACCGATGCCAGGTCATACAGCGACGAACCAGCGCTGGTATCAACACCGATATTGTTGGTGGGTGTAGGAACTTCCGAGAAATAGGTGCCCACAGAAGGCGTGCCAGTGCTGGTACCAGAAAGACCACGCATACCATATGTGCCGCCCGTGTGACCGAAGCGGCCCGCAACACTGAGCGAGGGAACTTTCTGCTGAAGGTCGTTCTGATCATTCACCAGTTGCGTCTTCAACTCTTCTTCCGTCATGACACTGACTGCCAGCGGCACGTCCTGCAGTCTTTCGTCGCGGCGACGAGCAGTGACAATGATTTCTTGAAAAGCACTGGCTTTCGTTTCTTCTTGGTTCCCGGCGTCCTGGGCAAATGCAGAGGAGGGCGCCAGACCGATAGTCAGTGCCGAAACAGTCGAAAACAAAAGCCTTTTTTTATTAAAATGAAATTCCACCTTCAGCCTCCCTTAATGTTATCATTTGTTGATGTAGATCACTTGACTCAAGCATTCAGATGCGCGGTAAAAGACTCGCAGCACGCGCCAATGACAGTCTGCCTCCCGCTCCAATAGTGGGCCGCATCTTTGTGTCGTCACACAATTCCATGCATGGATCTGAGGGGCTTATTTGTGCCGGGAAGCCTGACAGCGTCTACTATCAAATCCGGCTGAAATGGAGTTGCAGTTCGAGTATAGTTGCAGCGGCCTACTCGAGGGATATGAGCGGCCTTCTGGCCTTGCCTGGCCTCAAAAACCGCCCTTTCCTGATCAATTCCGCCTTCGGTACTGAGCAGAAGAGGGGCGACTAGCCAACGAGCTGCCTGTGCCTTGGATTCACCCTGAGGATTAACGGGCCAGCACCATCGAAGTGCGGATCTCGTCACAAATAAGAGCCAGAAAGCCCATGTGGATGACGATCATGGCCGCAGTCGGCGCACAGCAATTTTCAGGCAGTTGGTTTGCTATCCCGATAGGTTTCAGGCTAGCACATTCGGACGGGGCAGGCCGGATTTTTCGCACATCTGCATGTAATTTTCCAGAACTGTTGCGCAATCAATCGAGGCGGCAACTTCCAGTGTCTGTTCATTTATATATTCGAGAATCCCGTAGCTGACAAATACCGCATTGACAGGATTGGGGCCGGCATGGAATTTGTGGATCACGCCGGGTGTTTCGAAGATGTACGTGCCGGGCCGATATTCGTATGTGTGATCATGGCCCCAGGTGCCCTCCACTGTCCATCCAAACACGGGGCCGAGATGACGGTGTAATTCACTCGAACAGCCTGGGTCGGCCTGGATCTGCGTGACGATGAAATCCTCGCTGGGCCGTGCGTGCAAGATTCGCACTTTTGTGCCTTTGCCGAAATCAACGAAAGGAATCGTCTCGCTGTGAAGATGCAGCGTATCCAGTTCAGGGTGAGCCATTTTCCATTCTCCCAAAAATTTCCTTACCATTTTATGGCAGACATTGCGCAACGTGCGCGAATACCTAAGTTGGTCCAAGATAGAGGGTCCAATTTGCACCACCTATGGAGACCGGCAAAGTCTATTTGTTTGGCATCTTAAATAAACTCCGCTGAAGAGAAAACTATCAAGTCGGGTAGAAGCTGTGTTGAATGCCTGGCCCTATCTGAACGTAGCGCCAATCGCCTGTGCCCAAGTTGCGATCTGCGGCGCATGGCCAACAAAATTGGCGCTGATGATTGTTCCGTGGGCATCGATATGCCGGGAGTCGACCAGGCCGAATTCCGCGAGAACGGGTAACAGCAGCGAACGGGCAATCTGCGTAACTTCGCCCTTGCGTCCTGCGGCGAGATCGAAAGACCTGGCGCTTGGGTGAATCATTGGTCGCACATCGCTGCAGGGTCCGTTTGTCCCGTTTGCAAAATTCCACATCTGGAGTCGGGGCGGATCATCCGTCTGGACAGAAGAGAGCAGGCGCAGGTCTATAAAAGCAGATCCCTGCACACCTGCCTGTGCTGCCCATTCGGCCGCCAAGCGGACAAAACACACCGTTAGCCATGCGATAGAGCCTTCACCAATAGCCCATATCGCGCCTTGCCCGGTACCTGATTCTTTCAGATTGCCGACTTGCACAGCGGTGAGACTGCTTCCATCCGAGCCTAGTTCGACATGATATGCAGGGCCGGGCCCGCCCTCAGGCGGTGAAGCAAAAACAAGCCGGTCATTGTGTAATGACTCGCAGAAATACTCACCAACGTTCAGCGGCGCAGGCCAGTTTCCGGCCTCCTGACAGAGCCAGTTCTGGACTCGGGACGACGATCCAGGATCCAAATTCAGAAGCGCCTTTTCGTCAGGGATGCAGGTCGCCACCAGCCACAGGCTCGCCGGTTTCAGCGTCCCCGTGGCATCCGCGAGAAGCCGCTCGACGCGGCTCTCGGTGTCGTCGCTCATTCGAAGACTTTCCGCCCTTCGGTGTCGCCGAAGAGTTCCGGATTGGGTACGACCGCCTTGCTCGCGATCGTCGACAGCATCTGCTGCGACATTTGAAAGCCGAAGTCTTCCGAGATCGCCTTCTTCCAATGACGCGACAGGATATTGTGCGTGGCCCAGCGGGTGAAGCGGGGGCGCTTCATGATGAAACGGGCCATATCCCATGCCTTGTCGAGTATCTCCTCGCGGGGGAAGATTTCATTGATCAGACCGGTTTCTTTCGCCACCTGTGCAGGGATCGCTTTGGCGCCATAGATATAATAGGCGGCGCGCTTCGCACCCATCAGCGCCTGGATAGCCATGCCCTGACCGTCCCCCGCAGCCGTGCCCAGCCAGAAATGCGGGTCCATGAAATCGGCGTCGGGTGTGGAGAGGGTGATGTCGCACAGCACTGCCATTTCGGTGTGGAAGCCGGGGCCGTTGACGGCGGCAATGGTGGGAATGTCCATATTGTAGATGAAGCTCTCGATCAGTTTCCAGCCATCCATCGTGCGCTGGAACATGAGGTCGGGATCCAGATCGGATGCCGGAACAGGGTTGTGCCCCTTGGCATCGCCGGTCATCCACTTTTCGCCGGTGCCGGTCAGGATCAAGACATGGTTTTCCGGATCATTGCCTATTTCCTGCCATACGCGTGTCCAGACATTATGCGCAGCATGGGTATGGACATAAATCTCGTCATTGGTGTGCAGACGCACTTCGATGATACCGTCTTCGCGGCGCATCTTGAAGAATTCGGCATAGCGCTCCGAATATTCCTCAAAACTTGCTGGCGGGAGATAGCCCTTCCATTCTTTCTTTGGATCAAATGCCATTATGTTTCCTTCTCTTTTGGTTCGCTAAATTATGGAGCAGGTCAATTCTTGCCTGGCTGAACAGGCAGTATGAGACACGAGTTGTGGATACCGCCATGATGGATGCGCTGCTCGGCGACGATACCGACAGCGTCCGAACCGAGCGGATTGCCCGTGTTCATATTTCTGTCCCATGCCGGAAAGCAGCTGGAGGTGAGTTGCAGACGCAGCCGATGGCCCGGCAAAAAGGCATGGGCGACAACGCCAAGATCGATTTCCATTTCGGTTATTTCACCGGTAATGAGCCACGACAGCTGATCCGTTCCGTTTCTCCAACGGCACCGCACAAAGCCATCGGCGATATTATAGGAATTGCCCGCTTCATCGACATCGCACAGCTTTGCCATGAAATCCGTGTCGACCGCGCTGGACGACGCCTTGATGGCAAGGCGGACGGGGCCGGCGATTTCCATCGGTTCGCCGCTGACCGGCTCGCTGGTATAGACCAGCACGTCCTGCCGCTTTTCAATAGGCTGTTGCTCGAAGGGACCAGGAATCGACCCGCCCAGTTCATAGAAGCGTCCGCCGAACGACGGGACCGGATCATGCGGATCGTAGAGATAGCTGTCGCAGCCTTCCTGCCCGACCTGGTCCCAGCTTAGTGAGCCGTCGCCATTTCGACTGTTGGCCTTGCCGCCGGAGGTGAGGAACAGCTTCTCGAGCTTCGTGCCGGGCGGTGGCCAGCTTTCCGCCTGTCGCCATTCATTGATCCCCATCACAAAATAGGTGGCTACCGGGAGATCGTCCTCTTCGTCGCGCAGCCAGCGGGACAGGAACTTGAGTTGGGCGCCGGGAAGACCGCCTGCTTCGGCAGATGCGTGATTGCCGAAGAATTTTTCGCCGAGATGCGGGCCAAGCCCGGTGTGCTGCCACGGCCCGATGAAGATTCGCGTGCCTTGGCGCGCTGCATCCGAACCACCCGATTCGCGCATATTGGCGAACATTTCGGCGGCATCGCCCGGTGTCATATCATACCAGCCGCTGGTGATCAGCGCAGGCACCTTGATTTTCGATGCATCGAGATCTGCCATATTATGCAGAAATTCCTCGATCTGCTCGGCAAAGGGCGGCAACCCTGCCGCCTTCAGGAAAGGCAGCGCATCAAGCGGAAGATGTTTTGCGGCGGCTTGCGGATTAAGAAATGCCTGCCGCGCCGTGGCAAGGTCCTCTTGCGTAGCTTCGCCTGCGGCAATTCGCTTGGTGATGCTGTTGAGCGCCTGCCCGGCCAGCCAGCCTATCACGGTCGAGTCGAGCTGCATGGCCCCAAAAAGACCGGTGTTGGGCCCACCGGTACGTTCCGGCACAATCGCTCGGAGCGACGGCGGGCACTCCATTGCCGCCATCCACTGGGTGATGCTCGCGAAGCTTCCGCCGATCATGCCGACGCGGCCATTGCACCACGACTGCGCTGCCACCCATTCCACCGCGTCATAGCCATCCCGGCCTTCTCCGCCGGTGGAAGGTGGTTCGTTCTTGCCTTCCGAAGCAAAGCGGCCGCGCACATCCTGCGCCACATAGGCAAAACCGTGGGATGCGGCATCGACGGGGCGGATGCTCGGGATCGTATTCTTTTCGAAGCGGGCGGAAGACTTGTCATAGGGGGTGCGGATCAAGATCGCCGGAAACTGCCCTTCGGTTGCAGGGCGATAGATGTTTGACCTCAGCGTCACCCCGTCGCGAGTCTGCATCTCAACATCATAGTCAACAATCACAGAGTATCTTGGTTGGTTCATTCGGATAATCCCAAAGCGACGTGACAGCCGTACCCGATGGCTCGCAAATCCAAAACTGCCAGATTCGTCAAGTGGACATTATAGATACATCAATGTATCTTCAAGATAATTTACAACAATCTTATAAGGCGCGTTAACGAGGGTCTCGCTTCGCCGTTGCAGCGAGAATATGTTCAAGATCCTTTAGTGCAGCAGCCGCTGTAGCGCCTGCACCTGATGCTCCGCCGGCGACGAAGATCTCGCCCATTTCCGTCGTGTCAATCCAGATCGCCTTGTTCTTGCCTCGGACAAGCGAGAAGGCTTCATCGGCGGCGTAAGTCCGCAGCTCCACGCCGCCGCTCCAGCCGATGTCCGTGCGGCTGATATGGCCGATCAGCTTTGGTACCCTCCCTTCGTGGCGCCATTCGGCGAGCTGTTCCGGCGTGACGTGCGCGATGCCACTGACCGTCAGATCCGCAAGCTACAGCTCCGCGCCTAGGCCGAAATTGGCGATGATGACCATCTTGCAAGCCGTGTCCCACCCGTCGACATCAAAACTGGGATCCGGCTCCGCAATGCCATCCTGTTGCGCCTGGTGCAGGGCATCCGCAAAGGACAGGTCACGCTCCATCATTTCGGTGAGGAGATAATTGGTGGTTCCGTTCAAGATACCCTCAATACGCGACACCTCGCTGCCAAGGAGATTGAACTGCAGCAGATCAATGGTGGGGAGAGCAGCAGCGGTCGCTCCGCTGACTTTGAGCTGCGCGCCCGAAGTGACGGCCAGCGTGCGCAGACCCTTTCCATCAACCACCAGTGCGCCTTTCGAGATCGCGATAACGTGCCGTCCACGAGCCAAAGCGTCGCGCATATAGCCAAGGCCAGGACCCCCATCACGGAAATCCGTCGGCCCTGCTTCGATCAGTATGTCGACAGGGGCTGCGTTCAGGAAGTCCTGACCGGTCAATCCGGCCTTTAAGGGCGGTGCACTGGCCTCCAGTCCTTCCAGATTCAGAAGTCCTGCGTTTGATCCGCAAACAGCGATCAATCTGACATCGGCCTTGTAAAGCTCGCGATATCGCGCCCGCCGCGCGAGTAAAAGCTTTGCAACTGCTTTCCCGACGCCCCCGTAACCAGCGATGGCGATATCATATCGGTGCGTGGCCGCCTGCATTGCGCTTATCCTCCCGCAATCAATTTCAGGGCTGCAATACCACTTAGCAGCAGCACAAGGCCATTGAACAGGCGCTGCGAAATGATTGTCAACAGGCGGCGACCGATCAACGCTGCCACGACAACGATCGGCGATAATATGGCGCTGTAAAGCAGGGACTCCATTGTGAAAAATGCGCCGCCGGGGGCGAAAGTCATGATCGCGAGGTAAATGGGAATCTTCGATGCATTGACCGCGAAAAAGAACCAGGCGGAGGTACCGATCACTTCGTCTTTCGGCAGCCGGAGTGCCAGGAAATAGGTGTTGAGTACCGGGCCTGCGGCATTGGCGACAAAGGTGGTGAAGCCACCCATGACCCCTGTGAACCCGATCGTCATCGCCTGGGGTTTGGAAGGCGGTGCTCGCCGGAGCATCCGGTAGATCTGGACGAGCACCAGCACCGCGATGATGACACCCAGGCTTATCTCCAACGATCGAGCAGCAGAACCAACGACGACAAAGAATATGGTGCCCAATAAATAGCCGAGGGCAAGCGGCCCAAGAAGCGGGCGGACAATGTCAAAACGGGCATTCTTTCCGTACCAGCGGACGGCGAGGATGTCTGCGACGAGCAACATGGGCAGCATCGCCCCGGCTATGCCGCGACCAACAAAGACCTCCGCTAGCAAGGGAATGGCGAGCAGGCCCGTGCCCGGGAAAGCGGATTTTGACAGCCCGATCATAGCTGCCGCCCACGCGCCGATCAGCAGCGAAGACGTTGTGAACATCAGTTCGATTGTCCCGGTTGTTCGAGGCGGTCAGGCATCTTTCAACCAGAAGTCACGACCTGAACTGAACGTAAAGTCTGGATCGCAGCCAATGAAGAAATCGTCAAAGGCCTGACTCTTGCCAAGCTCCCAATGTTCGGTTGCCTGACCATCGCTGTTGAAACGCCATGCACCGGCGGATTCCTCTTCAAACCGCAGGCCATCTTTCTCTCCGGTAAAGCCGCCCCGCACAAATGCATAGACATCGTCAGCAACGATCAGGGGGGGGCGGGCAGGCCGGAAGGTTCCTCCGGACAACAGATTACGGCGCTTGCCCATGGCCATTGTGAATGCGCGATCACCGGTCGTGGCGAGACGAATGCCGCCTGTGTGGATCAGGAAATCAGGCGCCAGCAATTGCCCGACTTTCTCTGCAACCTCGCTGAATGCCGCGTCGCGTGCATCAAGATTCGCATTGGGATCATGCAATGCGACCGACATCGCGCTGTAATAGTGGTTCAGGATCTGTGCGTTTGGATGGTCGGCTGACAACATGGTCCTGCTCCTTATTAAGAGACGCTGCGGCCAAGGACTTGATCAAGAACGTGCAATAGTGTTGCGCGGTGATCGGACACCTCAACAGAGGATCGCCAGGCGGTGACGGCATCAGGGCGAACAAGGGCTGCTCCGCTGCGCCCAAAGCTGAACGGTCCCGACATCGAGGGCAGGACACGCACGGCAAGTCCGTAGGAAGATTCGCGGGCAATCTGTTCCCCTGCTGCGCGCCACTGCCGGGCATCCGGACCACAAACCAGCACCATGTCGCGCGCAAACCAGTCAAGGGTCGAGCTTTTATGTTCGGCATCGAGCCACATATGGGGGAAACGCGCCCCGGGCGCGTCGCTGGGCCAGAATATGCGATGATCGTGAGCAGGTAAGGGCATGCTATCCGCGACAAGCGCACCATTAGCATAAGGCACCCCATAGCCTTGGCCTTCGCTGTTGAGATGCTTGCTCTGTTCGATCAATGCCTCGCGGATCGCCTCCGGGCTGCTCGTCCTGTCGCGCAACACAGCCTCAACCTGAGGCAGGCGGTGCGCGTTGCCCAACGACCATTCATTATTGGATTTGGCAACCTGTAGGCGCTCTTTTCCGTAAGTATCCAGTAGCGCCTCTCCAGCCAAGCCGCGCAGCGCGAAGGCCAGTTTCCATCCCAGATTGCGGACATCCTGAATACCGGAATTGAGCCCCATGCCGCCAGCGGGTGGAAAGCGGTGGGCTGCGTCACCCGCAAGGATGACACGCCCGGATCGCAGGCGCTCCGGAATCTGGGCGCACATCCGCCACACCAGACTGTTAATCGGGCGCACCTCCAGATCCGGGATTCCCCAGTGGCCGCGGACATTGCGGATCAGCTCGTCATCATCCAGAGGTTCGGCGCCGGGGGCAAGCGACGAAATCCACAGCCAGCGTTCATTGTCAGGACCGCTGGGGGCGATGCGCGCGGGTGCAATCGTCGGGTCGTTCGGGAGGACATTGAATACCACACCAAGCGACGCCTGCGGCAGCTTGCTGGTATCGGCCCAATAATAATAATTGGCCATCTGCGCGATTTCGGGTCCGATCAGTTCAATCCCCTCGGCCTTTCGAACGCGGCTGCCCGCGCCGTCGCAGCCGATCAGGAATTTCGCCCGGACGGTGATTTCCTTGCCCGTCTGCAGGTCCTTTGCGCAGCCGGTTACGCCCTCATCATCCTGTTCATAGCGCAGAAAATCATGCGAGCGGCGCAGGTCAACATTCGGTTCATTGGCCACTGCCCTTGCCAGGGCGCGCTCGACCACGTCTTGTGCGATTGTCATCTTCGAACAGGGGGAGTGGATATTTGCCGGACTCGCCTGGGTTGTGCCGACCAGGTGTCCGGTGATCGTCTCGCACGCCCAGATGATGTCGGGCCCGACAACGCCCCCGTTCCGCACCTCCTGTTCGATACCCCAGGTACGGAAATCCTCCATTGTCCGGGCGGTGGTTCCGCGCGACTTTGGATGATCGGTCGTCGAGGTATTGCGCTCGACGATTACGCTGTCGACCCCGTGTCGCGACAATTCCAACCCCAGCCCAAGCCCAACCGGCCCGCCGCCGACTATCAGCACTGACGTTTCGATCATTTCAGCCCCTCTCAGTTTGACGTAATTGCGATATAGATACATTAATGTATCTTCAAGATAATATTTACATATCGTATTTATAAAATGTGCAGAGATTAAAATGCCCTTGACCTCCATGACAATTCCGACTTTGGTTGCTGCCGAGCAGGCGTCTCGGCCTTTGAACTGGCAGGGAGGACTAGAAAAATGAACACCCGCTTTCTGGAAAGCTTCGTCGCGATCGTCGAGAGCGGATCGATGGCGGAAGCCGCACGTCGGCTCAACATCTCGCCAGCTGCGCTGGCCAAGCGTGTCCAGGCGCTCGAGGCAGAAATCGGGGTGCGCCTTCTTCTCCGTTCCGGCCGGACTGCACAGCCGACGGAAGCCGGCTTTGCGATTTGCGATACGATCCGGCAGATACTTCGTGATGCGCGCAGCCTGAAACATCTGGCTTCGGCCGATACGCTTGCCGGCCAATTGCGTATCGGGGTGATTGGAACAGCGGTCACCGGCATCCTGCCAACCATTCTTGACCACCTTGCCCGGGAATATCCGGAACTCGATCTCTACATTGTTCCCGGCACCTCATCCGACCTGTATCGCCGTGTTATCGACCGCGATCTTGATGCTGCCATCGTCGTAGAACCCCCATTTGATCTCAGCAAGGAATTCGACTGGATGCTGCTCAGGGCTGAATCGCTGCTGCTCATTGGCCCGCAGACGATGACCGTGACGGAGGCCAGGGCGGCGCAGATACTAAGGTCGGAACCCTTTATTCGCTATGACAGGCAACATTGGGGCGGTCGCCTTGCCGATGCCTATCTGCAACAGGCCGGAATCAGGCCGCGCGAGCGTTTTGAGTTGGACGCGCTGGATGCGATCGCTGTGCTGGTCGACCGCGGTCTTGGCGTTTCCCTTGTCCCCGATTGGGCACCGCCATGGCCTGAAGGTCTCCAACTCAACAAGGCCCGCATCGAAGGAGAGGCGTTCGTGCGCCGGCTCGGTTTGCTCTGGCTTCGTAACGGGCCGAGCGCGCGCCTTGTGAAAGCGTTTCGTCTTCAGGCCCGCACGGCACTCGACCTGTGACCCCGGTCATGTCCAGGGGAGCTTGTCAAGATCGAGGTTTCCACCCGTCAGAACGACGCCGACCTTGCGGCCCTCGACCGGCAACTTTTTCTCAAGCACCGCTGCATAGGCGACTGCGGCGGACGGCTCGACGATGATCTTCATGATTTCCCATATCTGGCGCATGGCCATGACGATCGCGTCTTCCGAGACGGTTACTATGCCGTCGGTGTCGCGCTGGATTTCGCGGAAAGGCCGTGCACCGAGGGACGATCGGAGGCCATCTGCGATCGTCTGCGGATTGACGCTGGGAATGATCTCCCCCTTGGCGAACGAACGGGCTGCATCATCTGCGCCAGCAGGCTCCACACCAAATATCTTGATTGATGGTTTGATCGTCTTCGCGGCGACCGAAATGCCGCTGAGATGCCCGCCGCCGCCAACCGGACACAGAATGATGTCAAGATCCTCTATCTCGTCGAGCAACTCGGTTCCCGTCGTCGCCTGTCCCGCCATCACATGAAGATCGTCATAGGCGTGGACGAGAACAGCGCCGGTTTCAGCAATGATCCGTGCCGTCTCTCCCTCCCGAGCCGCCTGGGTTGGCGCGCAGAAGATGACCTTGCCGCCATAGCGCTTGACGGACTCGACCTTTGCCGCGACCGAATTGTCGGGCATGATGATATGGGATGGCACGCCGCGGAGAGTCGCCGCGCGGGCAACGGCTGCAGCGTGATTGCCCGACGAATGGGTCACGACACCACGATTCGCGTCTTCGGCCGACAGGGCAAAAATCGCGTTGGTGGCACCGCGTGCCTTGAATGCCCCGGTTTTCTGGAAATTCTCGCATTTAAAAAATAGCGATGCGCCCGCAAGACGGTTGAGCGTTTCGCTGGTCAGCACTGGCGTCTGGTTCACACGACCGCTGATCCGCGTTACCGCTTCCCGGATCATGCGCCACGAAAGTCCACTGCTGCCGTTCATATCATTCCAGTCCCGGAAATGGCTGAGAGAGCTTCAGCGCTTGCGAAAAGCTTCGTACCGCGCCTTGGTTTCAGCGTTCATGGGATAGAGGCCGGGAAGCGGAACGCCTTCGCCAACCTGTTCCATGATCCAGCCTTCCATTGCTTCCTGCTCAATCGCTTCGGGCACAATTTCGTCGACTAGCGCAGCGGGGATCACGACGGCTCCGTCGAGGTCGGCGACGATCATGTCGCCGGGGAATACGGCAACGCCACCGCAGCCAATTGGCTCTTCCCAGTTGACAAATGTCAGGCCGGCAACCGAAGGTGGCGCTGCAGCTCCCGCCGCCCATACCGGCAGACCGGTGCTCAAAACCCCACTCAGATCGCGGACCACGCCATCGGTGATCATCGCCTTCACATTGCGCTTGGCCATGCGTGCGCACAAAATGTCGCCAAAGACGCCGGCATCTGACTCACCATTGCCATCAATCACCGCGATGCAACCTTCTGGCATTGCCTCGATAGCCGCACGGGTCGAGATCGGATTACCCCAGGATGCCGGGGTAGCCATATCTTCACGTGCCGGAATAAAGCGAAAGGTAAATGCGCGCCCGACCAAGCGTTCCTGGCCCGGTCGAAGTGGGAAGGCGCTTCTGATCCAGATGTTGCGCAAACCTTTTTTGAGCAAAATAGTTGTCAGAGTTGCGGTTGTTACCTGTTCGAGCTGCGCGATGATTGATGCGTCATCCGACATGGGCGTTCTCCTTGAATTTTTATAAAAATCAGATGCTGGCGATCAGGCCACCGTCGATGCGGATGACAGATCCGGTGATATAGCCCGCCCGCTCGCTGGCGAGGAATGTGACCATGTCTGCATATTCCTCCGGCTCGCCGTAGCGACCTATCGCGATTGCTGCGGTACTTTCTGCAGCGACGTCTTCAACCGTGCGGCCTTCGCGTTTTGCCTTTTGCTCGTCGAGGAACCGGATGCGGTCTGTGGCAACGCGGCCCGGAAGCACGATATTGGCGGTGATGCCATCACGTCCGACTTCGCGTGCGAGCGTCTTGGACCAGCCGACCAGCGCCATGCGCAAGGCGTTGGAAATACCCAGATTAGGAATGGGGGCGACGACGCCCGATGAGGTTGAGGTGATGATGCGGCCCCAATTCTTGGCCTTCATGCCCGGCAATACGCGGTCAGTAATTGCGATGACCGACAGGACCATCGCCTGAAACTGGGTTTGCCAGAGCGCCGTGTCCTGTCCCGACGCCGTGGTTGGCGGCGGGCCACCAGTGTTATTGATGAGGATATCTACCGGACCAAATTCGCTTTCAATCTTGTCGATATGCGCGTCAATCGAGCCAAGATCGGCGAGATCCCATGTCAGGGCCAGTGCCTGACCACCCGTTGCGCGGATTGCATCGGCCGATTTCGCGACAGTTTCGCCCGTACGACCGGCGACAACCACCCGCGCGCCTTCTCGTCCCAGGGCGAGGGCGATCGCCGAACCGAGACCACCACCGCCGCCGAGAACGAGGGCGACCTTTTCATTCAGTCCAAGATTCATGCGGAATATCCTTATCACATATGTGCTTCAGCCATGACCATTGGCGAATAGACCGGAGGCAGAAAAGGGTGCTGAAGGTATGTTCTGAATTGCCTTTTTGGAGTTTGTTGGCGGCGCGGCCGGACTTCTAAGGTCGGCGCATATGCGCCACCTGATAGGAATATGAAGCAGATGAACCGGAATGTGACTGAAACCCGCCTTAAAGAACTTGATATCGTCCTCCCGGCCATGCCGACGCCCGTTGCCAATTATGTACCTTATAGGATTACGGGAAATCGCCTTTACCTCTCGGGGCAGGGGCCAGGAACATCTGAAGGGGTGTTTTCATTGGGGAAGGTGGGAACAGAGGTCACGGTGGAGCAGGCCATAGTTGATGCCCGGCTGTGCGGGCTGCGGTTAATCGCGGTAACGCAAGCCGCATTGGGTTCGTTGGATCGCGTAACACAAGTCGTAAAACTGCTCGGCCTTGTCAATGGCGCGCCCGAATTCGGCGAACATCCCCGTGTCATCAACGGGTGCTCTGATCTGTTCGTGGAAGTTTTTGGCGAAAAGGGACGCCATGCCCGCTCTGCCATGGGCGCAGGCAGCTTGCCCCGCAATATGACTGTGGAAATCGAGGCTATTCTGGAATTCGAATAGTGTCTGATAGACCTCAAACATGACTGCTATCGAATAGTGCCGTCAGTCATATGGAGGGATAACAAAAAAGGGACGGAGCAAAGCTCCGCCCCCTCTCTCATGATCTTTTATTAGAAATTCAGGCTAGCCGAAACTATTATGCGGCGACGTTCCCCAACATAACCCAGGTGGCACTTGGTGCATGTTCCATCCGCACCTGCAGCGCCGAACTGCTCCGGCGTGAAGTCGATGAAATAATCCTGGTTAAAGAGGTTGCTGACGCGCGCCGAAATCTTCCAGCGATCATCCGTTTCGGACAAGGCGAAATAGGCTGATGCGAGCCAATAGCTTGGGTTTATGCTTGAAACGGGCTCGTAGCCAAGTTTCCAGCGGAACTCGTCCTTATAGGAGGCATCGAAATGCAGTTCGGCCTTGACGCTGTCCGACAACGGAGCGGTATAGGTCGCACCGATAGTGCTCGTCCATTCCGGCGCATTCGGTGTGTCGCGTCCGGATATGTTCACACCGTTGAACAGGGCACCCTTATCCCAGTCGGAATGAAGATAGCCGATCGATCCGTTGAGGGTAAGGTTTGGCGTCGGGTTCCAGTTCAATGATGCTTCGGCACCATAGGCTGTCGAATCGCCGATGTTGGCAATGGTTTCGACGAACGCGCCAGATTGCAGCTGCACACGAGTTTCAAACTGGCGGTCCGTATATAGTGTGTAGAAACCGGCAATCTCGTAATAAAGCGATCTTCCGCCGATATTGCCCTTCGAGCCGACCTCGAATGCCCAGGTTTTTTCCGGCTTGTAGGTTCCAGGATCGTTACTGGTAAGCGCGGCTCTACCCGGCTCGTATCCGCGGCTGACCGAAGCATAAATATTGTTGCCGCCTGCTGTCTGGTAGGACAGGGCCAGCCGGGGCAGGATCACCGTATCGTTGTTCTGGAAATGCTGGTTGACCGGCGCGAGCTGAGCAACAAACAAGTCAGCGTCATAATCGACATGATAGAGACGCAGGCCGGTCGTGACCGTCAGGTCGCCCAAGCGAAGGTCACTCGACGCAAAGGCGGCAAGATCGGTTTGCTCTGCTTTGAAGTCAAAGAAATCAGGCAATACTATGCCGACATCGGCGTTTACCGGGTTTGCTGACAGATTCACATTCTTCAAATTGGCTGCGTACAGGCCAAATATCCAGTCGAATGTCTCATTGCCATTGGAAGACAACCGGACTTCCTGAGTCAAGACCTTGGTCGGTCGTGGATCATCGGTGAACAAAATGATTATGGGATTATCCGTGTAATCGACATCGCCCAGATAATTCTTGTCCTGCTTGGTGTAGGAGGAGATCCAGTCCAGCTCTATCCCGCCGAAATCATAATTCGCACTGCCGACGAATCCATAAGTTTTGGATTTGACGAAGGGCTTGGCATTCAGGCTGGCAACATAATTTACATCATCCACAGCGTTCTGGGCACTGGCCAGAATCCCGCTGCCATCATAGGATCGATACCGCCCGGTCAGTTTGATGGTCAAATCCTCGCTGGGCGTGAAGAGAAGCTGTCCACGAACGGCGAACTCCTCCGTTTCGGAGATATCCGGGATGGTTGGACTGGTCCAGAAACCGTCATCATGATTATAATAAGCCGAAATGCGCGCCGCGACCTTATCCTGTGAAAGCGGCGCGTTGACGGCTCCATAGATGTTGCGGTAGCCGTAGCCCCCTGCCTCTGCCATCACCTCACCGCCGAAATCGAAGTTGGGCTCCTTGGGGATGTAGCGGATTGCGCCGCCGATGCTGCTGCCGCCATAGAGGGTGCCCTGCGGCCCCTTGAGAACCTCGACACGCTCCAGATCCTGAAGGCGCATCGTCTGGTCGGTGAAATTCTGGACGTCGTCGATGTAGAAGCCGACGCCCTGGGTGTTGCCGAACGCGCCGATGCCGCGCATGACGACATTGGGTGACCGGTCATTGCCGATCTCCATCACGACGCCGGGCGTCTGCCGGCTCAGCGCGGCGATATCCACGACGCCGCGGCTTTCCAGCATATCCGCGGAAAGGGCAGCAATTGATTGCGGTATGTCCTTCAACGTCGAGGACCGTTTTGTCGCGGTCACCACGATCTCGCCACTGTAAACGGTGGTTTCACCGGAGGCCCGGTCGCCACCCGATTGCTGCGCGACGGCGGGAGTTGCACTCAAACCCAGTGCCGTTCCGCAGACGAGCATTAACTTCGCTTTCAACATTATAGTTTCCCCCTCTTGTATAGCTGAAAATATATTCGGCCAAAAAAATAAGTGAACCTTCCTGCTATAATAAACTTATTTATTATTATTTTTAACTATCAATATTTACCAAAGGCAGAATAATTTCATCCACTATTTCAACTATAGTTTTATTGGATGTTGGTTTCATTGTTGCCATGGCATCATTGAACAATAGATCCTTGGGCAGGCGAACAATTCTTGGAGTGAGCTTCCGCCCATCCACCTCACCGCGATGCACAGCACGATGCAAAATTTCGTAGATCGAATTCTCGTCCGCCGTGGCGATAGCCGCCCTCAATTGGTGCGGCGTAGTATTGGTTTCGCGGAAATATTCCGTCATCTGGGAAGCGAACATCATCGCGAAAGTCCAGCCGCGCGCGACAGTCTGTTTGAGATAGGATATCAGTTCTTCCCGAACATTGCCCAGATCAGGAACATCGAGCGGATGAGATGCGAGCCGGTAGCGTATGGCGGCAAGCGCAAGATTTGAGCGAGTGGGCCAGCGGCGATTAAGCACGGGCCGACTTGTGTTAGCCCGGGAGGCGACTGCCTCGAAGGTCAGCGCGCTATATCCGCCCTCACGCAATTCCTCCCAGGCGACTTCCAGAATCGCGCGCTCCAGCACGGCCCCCCGTCTGCGCCGCGTAGTGTTGCCAATATCTGGAGAATCGGTCATTTTTTACTGCTCACTCAAAACACAAGATAGCTATTCTCTCGATATAGAAGGCTTGATTACTGCCAAGTAGATCCATCGTAGTATCTTATAACGATCGTGTGAGCAATCTATCGAATATGATAGAAGAGAAAAATGCTCGATATAGAGCGCCGATACAAGCCGAGGATTTTATATCTTTCGCGAACGTCGATCGGGCTCTGGTTGTGCGGGAAATAGCTGGACTGGACCAAGCGTTGCCAGGATTTGAAGGGCTCCCATGCGTATGATCACGTCCTAAGCATTGGTGCTTTAACTGTGCCCAAGCCCGAAGAAGTTTTTCTCCGACTCCCTCCGTCTCCGCCACTCACCTGTTTTCCGCCATCCCGAGTCAGCCCGTGAGGTCCGCAGTTTATTGGGGGGTCGCGAGTGATTCGGTCCTCATTTGTCCTCAGGTTTCCACCGGCGGTGCTCGACTGGGCCTGTGCATCGGGCTTCCGCGAGAGCGAGTCTCCCATGCGCGATCATGGCGACCCGGAACTGGCGCCCGGATTCCGGGAGCGGCTCGAACAATTCAAAAAGATGGGGGAGTGTGCCGAACCGTTGGGTGGAAGATCGTTGACTTCATCGAACAGGCACAGAATCCGGCAGGAATGTGACCTGAGGACGAAGAATTTTGCTTGTTAACTTTCCATGTTCTGCCACGCGGATGATCCTATTCTAGCTCAGCAGCTTTTCGATCATTGCCGGGCTGTACCCCGCAGTGACGCCCCCATCGATCGGTAGCAGCTGCCCGGTGATATAGGCAGAGCCGTCGCCGGCCAGAAATTCGACCAGCTGGGCCACCTCGTCGGCTTCTCCCACCCGGCCAAGCGGGGAGAGTATCTCGACCAGCGCGACCTCGGGATTGCCCGGCTCCAGCATTTCCGACCAGATGCTGCCAGCCGCTATCGCATTGACCCGGATGCGACGCGCCGCAAGCTCCAGCGCCGCGCTCTTGCTGAGGGAAGCAACCGCCGCTTTCGTCGCCGAATATTGCGCATAGCCGGGGAGGTGCGTCATCGCCGCAACCGAAGCGGTATTCACGATGGAACCGCCGTCGTTCATATGCGCGGGGCCGAAACGAAGGCCATTATAGACGGCAATGACATTGAGCTCGATCAGATCGCGGAAGCTCTGCGCATCCTGCTGCTCGATTCCCTCGCCGATATTCTCGCCGCCGGCGTTGTTGAACAGGAGATCGATCTTGCCGAGTTCCGCCTCCGTCCGGGCCAGCGCATCGGCGAGCGCGGATTCGTCGGTCACATCCGCGCATAGCGGCAGGATATTGGGGGTCTCGTCGGCGTTGGCCATATCGCGCCGTCCAACGGCGGCGACCCGCCAGCCGGCGCTGGCCAGCCGAAGGGCTGTCGCCCTGCCGATCCCGGACGTGCCTCCGGTAATGAATGCGGTGCGATAGGTGCTCATGCTTCGGTCTCCGTGATGGTTTCAACATTCTCTCTGGCGATCTTGCGGTCGAGCCGCCGATCCTTCCCCGTCAGAAAGGACAGCAGTCCCTGGACCGCCAGCCAGCGAAAGGGTTCCGGCGGCAAGGGCAGAACGCGCCGGGACAGAATATCCAATATGCCGCTGCCTTTACCGACCATGCGATCGGCCATGGCCGCGCCCATCATCGAGGCCTGGGCGATGCCATGGCCATTATAGCCCATGCTGTAGTGGATATTGCCCTCCCCCTTGACCGTGCCGCAGATCGGCAGGAAGTCGAGCACCAGGGCGATCCATCCGCTCCAGTAATTTTCTATGCCGACATCTGCGAGCTCGGGAAAGCGCGCCCGGAACATGTTTTCGAGCCGTGCAAAGGTCTCGGGATGATCGGCCGGCGGCAATGAACTGCCATAGCCGTAGCGGACATATTTGGAGCCGCCGAGCAAACGGTTGTCGGCGGTCAGCCGGAAGCTTTCGAGACTCTCGTGCGCCGTATACAGGCCTTCGCGGCCGGACCAGCCAAGCCGTTCGAGCTGTGCGCCGGACAACGGCGGCGTGCTGAACAGGGAAACCGCCAGCGGCGCCAGCTTGCTGCGGAACATGTCGAGCGATACCGGGGTGAACGCATTGGTCGCCAGCAGCACCTGCCGCGCCCGTATCCGCCGCGCTTGCGACCGGAGGACCACGGTCTGGCCGTGCTCGATATGATCGACCGGAGTCTGTTCATGGATATGCACGCCCGCATCGAGCGCAGCGCGGCGCAGGCCCATGACATATTTGCCCGGATGAAGATGGCCGCCACCGGTTTCATGGATGCCGAACAGAAAGGCGGACGGCAGCGAGCGAGCGCGCATTTCGGCTTCATCCAGAAAATCCGCGTGCAGACCGTGGCGAGCAGCCAGTTCGGCGGAATTGGCCAGTATCGCGCGCTGGTCTGGATGCACGCCGGCGATGATATTGCCGCTCGCCCGATAGTCGCAGGCGATATTACGCTCGGCGATCGTCCGCTCGGCAAAGGCCACCGCGTCCTCGCCGAAGCGGATTAGATCCAGTCCCCGCTTTTCACCATATAGCTTGATGCAGCTGAAAATATCCTTGCCGATGGTCGGGGTCAGATGACCGGCGTTGCGACCGCTTGCGCCAAAGCCGCAAAATTCCTGCTCGAGAAGGACGACGTCATGGCCCAGCTCGCGCAAACGGAGTGCGGCTGACAGGCCCGTATAGCCGCCGCCTATGATCGCGATTTCGGCGTCGATATCATGATCCGGCGGCGGACAGAGATCGGAGGGCCGGTCTACCCATATGCTGACGGGAGCAAACTGGCTGTCACCGGTCACGATCAGGCCTCAAGCAGCGCGCCGAAAATCGCCTCGGCTTCTGCGGCGGACTTGCCTTCCAGCATGGCAAAAAAGTCGAAATCGAGATCGGATGTGCTGCCATCGTCGAAATGGTTGCGCAGCAGCCGATGCTCGCCTTCCGGGGCAAGAAGGACGATGAACAGTTCGGCTCCATCCTCGCTGGTCGGCGTGTGATCGCTGCCGGCCCCTTCATAGGCAACGTCACCGGCCGCAAATTCTCCCTCGTCATAGGCCCAGCGTCCCGACAGCGTGATCGCACAGGCTTCGGCGAAATGATAATGGCGCGGCGCCTCCGAATTGGGGCCGAATCGCACCTTGAACATCACCCTGGCCTTTTCGCGATCCACCTTGATCACCTTGATTGCCATATTGCGTGTCCCGGCGACCGCGTCGATCGGAATCCACTCGAGATCATCACGGATGATTTCGGTTACTATGGGCTTGGGGGCGACGTTCATATGGCTCTCCTTGGTGGCAGGCCGCGACAACAGCCCTTGCTTGGAACCATATAGGCCCGGACACCGAAGCTGAGACTATCCTGACATGACAATGGATGGTCTATGGCTGCCAATTTTGTGACAAAACATGACGTGTGAAAACAATACAATGTCATTTGAAAACCTCTTCAGAATCGGTCGCACGGTTAGTCAGGTAGTGAGCCGAACCCGTTTCTGAGTAACGGGAAGCCAAAATAATCCATCGGGGAAGCGCATATGAAAAAGAAACTGACAGGCCTATCGGCAGCAAGCGTCTTGGCGATATTGATGGCGGGAAGCGCGGCAGCCCAGACCAGCGATCCCGGAGCCAACTCGCGGGTCGACACCGGCGCCATCGTCGTGACCGCCCAGCGGCGTGAACAGCGGCTTCAGGATGTCGGCCTGTCGGTGACGGCGTTCAGTGCGGAAACCTTGCAGAATCTGGGCGTCGATGACAGCACCGCAATCGCCGAATTTGTCCCCAATCTGGAGATTGGCGATCCGCTGGGGGCCGGCAGCCAGCCGGCGATCTTCATCCGCGGCATCGGACTGAATGATTTCAACAGCAACAACGCCGGTCCCAACGGTGTCTATGTCGACGAAGTCTATATCAGCTCGCCCAGCGCGCAGGCCTTCCAGATATTCGACCTGGACCGGGTCGAGGTGCTGCGCGGGCCGCAGGGCACGCTCTATGGGCGCAATACAACCGGCGGCGCGATCAACTTCATCACCGCGCGGCCAACGGCCAGCCTGACCGCTTCGGGCCGGTTGAGCTACGGCTCGTTCGATACGGTAACGGCGGAAGGCGCGGTCAGCGGGCCCCTGTCGGACGATGTGCGCGCCCGTGTCGCGGCGATCTACAATTATGGCGACGGCTATATCCTGAACCGGGTCACCGGCAATCGGAACAATGGTACGTCCAATTTTGCCGGGCGGCTGCTGATCGACGCGGACGCCAGCGACAATTTCGCCTTGCGCTTCAATCTGCATGGCGGTTCGCTGGATACGACGGCGCCGCAATACCGGTCTCAGGGCGTGCTCGACCCAGCGACCGGCGCGCCCTGCAGTGTCAGTGCCATTCAGGCAGGCGGCTGCACCGATGCCCTTGGCTATGGCAGCCCGACAGATCTGCGCACCGGCGACTATAATCGGGAAGGGGACCTGACGGTCGACAGCTGGGGCGGCTCGCTAACCGCGGAATGGAATGTCGGCGACGTGACGCTGGTGTCCCTTTCTGCCTATGAATATCTCGACAAGCTGCAGCAGGAAGAAACCGACGCCAGTCCGAACCGTCTCCTCGAACTCGACTACGGGACAACGTCGGAAACCTTTACCCAGGAACTGCGCGCCAATGGCGAGACCGATTCGATGCGCTGGCTAGTCGGCCTTTATTATCTCTGGGAGGAGATCGACCAGAACCAGACCGCCGACCTGTTCCGCGACCTGCGCCCTCTGGTCGAATCGATCGATCCGGTCGCCTTTCCGGGCGGCTTTGATCCGGATGGTGCATCGGGCGTAGCGCCGATATTCTTCAGTCGCACGCTCAATTCGCAGCGCACCGAGTCGGTGGCGGCCTATGCCCAGGTCGAATATGATATCACCGACAGGCTGCAGGTCACGCTCGGCGGGCGCTATACCAAGGAATCGCGCGACTTCACCTCGTCCCTCACTTTCGAGGAGCCGAGCTTTGACTTTCCTGTCTTCGCTATAACGGATGGCCTGGACAATGACGATTTCTCCTGGCGCTTGGCGCTGGATTATCAGGCAACCGATGATGTTCTGCTCTATGCAAGCTATGCCACCGGCTTCAAGAGCGGCGGCTTCAACGGTGGCGTCGTTTTCGATCCGGTGGCCCTGGCGCCGATCGGGGAAGAATCGCTGGCTGCCTATGAGCTGGGCTTCAAGTCGCAATTTGCCAATCGCCGGGTGACGCTCAATGCCGCCGCTTTCTATTATGACTATAGCGATCTGCAGGTGTTCACGCTGGTCAATACAGGCGGTGTCCCGACCCAGATTCTCGACAATGCGGCGGATGCAAAAATCACCGGTTTTGAAGTCGAATTTGTCGCGGAACCGGTCGATGACCTGCGCTTCAATATCGGCCTGGGCTATCTCGACACCGAGCTGCAGAATTTCCAGTCGGGTACCGGCCTCGACCTGTCGGGCAACCGGCTGGCGCTTGCGCCCAAATGGTCGCTGAGTGCGATCGCTTCCTACGACTGGCAGCTCGGGGCGGGCACGCTCCGGGCGCAGGGCTCGCTCAGCTATCGCAGCCATATCTTCTTCTCGACCGAGAATAATCCCCTGATTGCGCAGGACGGCTACACGCTGCTTGGCGCGCGGCTGCAATATGACAGCCCTGACAAGAGCTGGCATGCGGCGGTCTTTGGCGAGAATCTGGCCGATACCGATTATCTGACCTATGCCGTTGATCTGTCCGACTTTGGCTTCAACCAGCTGATGGTTGCCCCCGGTCGCTCCTTTGGCGGGGAAGTCGGTTTCAAGTTCTGAGCGCGTCCGTCGCGAGCGGGCTGCTAGGCTGTATTAGCCCGGTGCCGCTCGCGATAGGCGATCGGCGTCAGGCCGGTCGAACGCTTGAACGCCTTGATGAAGGCGCTGGGGTCGGAGAAGCCGAGGAAATAGGAGATTTCCTTCACCTCGGTTGACGTGTCTTCGAGATAGCGCCTGGCTTCCTCCTCGCGGACCTGGCTGATCAGATCGGAAAAGCTGACGCCTTGCGCGTCGAGCCGCCGCTGCAGGGTGCGTTGCTGGACGGCGAGCAGCTGGCTTATCGCGGCCAGGCTTGGCGGCTTGCCGGAGAGGCGTACCCGGAGCAGCTCTTTCACCGAATCAACCAGGGTCTGCGTCTTGGGCAATTCCTCGATCAGATCCTCCAGATGCTTGCTGATCACATAATAGAGGCGATGATCCGCCGCCAGATTTTCCACATCGCCCGCCCGCCGTTCGTAGTGGAGCGAGTTGACGTCGGCATCGAAGATCGGGCGAACGCCGAGATATTTTTCGTAAGCCGAGGTCTCGGCGACCTGCGGGTGCATGAAACTGGCATGGACCGGGGCAGCAAGACCCCCGCTCATCCGGCGGATCTGGTTCGCGGTGAAAGAGAGGCTGAATTCCGCATCCTGATCACGATGGCGGACTGCGGGATGGAGAATGGCATATTCGATACGCATGAAATCCCGGTCGCGTACCGCCTTTGCATGGGTTCCGCTCTGCCATGGCGGCAGAAACCGTTCGAGCGCGCTCAGACATTCCCAGACCGTCGGTGCATTGAGCAAAACAAAACCCAGAGCGCCCCAGTTTGCCGGATCCTGCTCGAACCCGAGCTGCAATCCTGTTGAAGCGATGCCGGTTTCTTCCGCAACCAGCTTCATGAGCTCGGTGAAGGAGGACAGCTGCATCGACGCATAAGGATCCCGGACCGAGTCCAGATCGAGACCGAGCTGTCGAAATAGCGGCTGCGGTTCGATGCCGTGACGCTGCAGAAAGGATGTCAGGTTGGCTGCGGCCGCCGCTCGCACGAACGGCGCGGGCTCATAGGGTGCGCGTGGAGGTTCCATGCAGCGGATATAACAGCATAGCGTGTGAAGTCTATCGCTTGTCATCTGAAAGCTATTGGCTCCTCGGCTGCCGATCTAGGAAAGGAACCGGAAACAGAGCGGAGATGGACGATGACCAAGGGGATTACGCGCAGGACTATATTGGCGGCATCGGCGGTTCCGGCAGCGGCAAGCCTGGCGGGCCTGTCCGCTGCTCATGCGCAATCCACATCGCGCTCCGAAGCCGGCGGCGAATCTGGCGCGATCAGGGCCGATGTCGTGATATGCGGTGGCGGCCTGTCCGGCATGACGGCCGCCTGGCGGCTCGCCCAGGCGGGCAAATCCGTCGCCGTGCTGGAAGCTTCGGACCGGCTCGGCGGACGGACCTTCACGCGGCGGGCCAGCGATGGCGCTGCGTTTGATCTCGGCGCGCAATATGTCGGGCCTAGCCAGACACGCGTTCTCAAGCTGGCGGCTGAACTCGGGATCGCGGTCTTCAAGGGCTATGGTCCGGGCGACGGCCTGCTAGACTATCAGGGAAACCGCTTCCGGCTTCCCGATGGTGCCTTTGCGCTGGACGAGGCGGATCTCGAGGAATTCGGGCGGGTCACCGCGGCGATCAATGCGCTGGCCGCACAGGTGCCGCTGGATGCGCCGCAAAAGGCGCCGGAAGCCAAGGCCTGGGATGCGATGACGATGCGGACATGGATCGGGGAGAATGTCCGCGCGCCGCTGGTCGCGGCCTTTGTCGAGCTGGCAGTGACGGCCTTGCTGGGGGCCTCGCCCGACGAAATCTCCGTGCTCTTCTTTGCCTATTATGTGCACCATGGCGATTCCTTTGAAATGCTGATCTCGACGCGCGACGGTGCGCAAGATTCGCGTTTTGTCGGCGGCGCGCAGCAATTCAGCCAGCGTCTCGCCAAACGGCTGCCGGCCGGTTCGGTGCATCTGCAATCGCCGGTCAGCAAAATCGTTCAAACAGCGAACGGTGTTGAAGTGCAGGCTGGCAGTATGAGCATCGCTGCCGATCAGGTGATCGTTGCCATGCCGCCCGGAGCCGCCGACCGGATCGTCTTCGATCCGCCGCTGCCGACGGCCCGGCGCGAGCTGCAGGTGCGTTCGCCGATGGGCCGCTATATGAAAATCATTGCGTCCTATGATCGTGCCTTCTGGAAAGATGCCGGTCTCAACGGCGAGGCGCTCAACCTGTCGGGCTATCTGTTCGGCGTGTTCGATGAATCCGAACCGGCAGCGGGCAGCCACGCGCTGCTCGGCTTTGCCGCAGCCGACAAGCTGATCGAGCTGCGCGCCTTGTCGCCAGCCGAGAGACGCGCACGCATCCTCGCCGAATTTGCTTCCTTCTTTGGCGAGGCCGCGCTGACCCCGACCGCCTATCTGGAATATGATTGGGATGACGATCACTGGGTCGGCGGGGGGCCAGTCATCTGTCCTCCGCCGGGGACGCTGAGCCGGGTCGGTGCAGCCCTCAGAGAGCCGGTTGGACGCATTCACTGGGCCGGAACGGAAGCGGCACCAAAATGGACGGGCTATCTTGATGGCGCCGTGCGCGCCGGGGAGGCAGCGGCGAAAACCGTGATCGCCCGGTCCGGTTCTGCGGCCGCTGAAGCCCGCCATTCCAGAGGAGAAAAATCATGAAATCTTTCCAGCCCGTCACCCCGGCTCCGTTCCGCGAGGGAGCAGAAGCCTGGCAATTTTCACCTGCGGTGATTGCTGGCAACCAGCTGCATATCTCGGGGCAGATCGGATTGAATCCGGAAGATATGAGCGTGCCGGACGACCTAGAGACCCAGATCCAGAATATTTTTGCCGCGTTCGACCTGATCTTTGCCGAGGCGGGTGCGACGGCTTCCGATATCTTCAGCATGACGAGCTATCATGTTGGCGATATGGACGCACAATTGCCCGTCTTTATCGCCGCCCGCGCCGCCTTTTTGAAGACACCACCGCCCGCCTGGACCGCGGTCGGCGTATCAAAGCTCGCGATGCCGGGATTGCTGATCGAGGTGTCGGCGATAGCGGCGAAGCAAGAGAGCTACCGCTAGCGGAACAGGGTCACATCAACCCGCAATCCGGGCCCGTTGTCTTTCAGCTCGGCCGTGCCGCCATGCAATTTGGCCACGGCTTCGACAAGCGACAGGCCCAGCCCCGAACCGGTCTGGGTCCGTGCGCTGTCCAGCCGTCCGAACCGCTTCTGCGCCTCCGCCCTGCGGTCGGCGGGAATGCCGGTGCCATTATCGGCAACCGATAATATGATCTTGTCGCCCTGCCGGGCGGCGGTGAGGCGGACAACATCTGCGCCTTCGGCATATTTCAGGGCTCCAAGCTCTGTGACTTTCCGCCCCGCCAGTCTCCTGCTGTAAGTCCCGAATCCCTCTTTCTCTGATGTGCTTCAAGCGTTTTCTCGAGCCTTTCAGCACCTCTCAAAAAGATATTCACACACGTGATAGTGAGTATTGACAGGGCGACATATCGTGGCGTACATGCTGCCCCAGTTGGTGACAAAGAGCACTGGCTTGGAGGAGAGGTTCAAATGAAAGCAATATTATTCGCGTCTGCGTCAGCAATGGCCTTGCTCGCACAACCCGTATCGGCTCAGGTCCAGACGACCGAAACAGCTGCCGACAGCACCGCAAAGAAGCAACAGCGCGGAGACAGGGAAATCGTGGTCACCGCCACCCGGCGCACGGTGCGGCTCCAGGATGTTCCGCTCAGTGTCACGGCTTTCAACCAGGAGGAGCTGGATGATCTCGGCATCGTCGGGTTCGAGGGAATAGCCCAGAATACGCCGGGCATCGTCGTCAACCGGCCGACGCAGAATTTCAACAATTTCACGGCCCGCGGCATCAACACCAACGGCTATAGCGCCGGGCTGCAGAGCGCCGTCGCCATCTATGTCGACGAGCTGCCGATTTCGGCCAACGGCAACTCGACCATTCTCGATCCCAATCTCTATGATGTCGAGCGGGTCGAGTTTCTGCGCGGTCCCCAGGGCACATTGTTCGGGTCGAACTCCCTGGCCGGCGCCATGCGCATCATTACGAAAAGTCCCGACCTCGATGAATTCGAGGCCTCGGCCAGCGTCGACCTTGGCTTGACCGGCTCCAATACGGTGCGCCAGCGCTACAATGCGATGATCAATATCCCGTTGATGACCGACGAGGCCGGCCTGCGTGTGACCGGCTATTATCGCAACGAGGACGGCTGGGTCGACAATATCGGAACTGGCGTCAAGGATTCCAACAGTCTCGAGGCCTATGGCGGCCGGGCGACCCTGATGCTGCAGCCCAGCGACCGGATGCAGGTCAAGCTGCTTGTGTCCTACGAGAACAGCCAGCCCGCCGATTCAGGGCTGACCAATCCGAATCTCGGCAAGTTCGTACGCCGTTCGGACCGGCCTGACCTGTTTCAGGGCGAGCTGACCAACTATAATGCCACGATCAATTACGAATTCGATTTTGCCGAACTGATCAGTTCGACTACCATGTCCAATTACGATGCATCCTTTTATGTTGATCTCGCCGGGACCTATGACCAGGCCTTTCCCTTCGCGCTGGATGCCTATGGCTATGACGACCTGTTTGTCCAGGAATCGCGCCTGGTCTCGCGGGGCAAGGGGCCGTTCGAATGGGTCGC
>Ga0208017_100055_pt1 | contig 46708 bp, 38 predicted proteins | sample 30_taG_FD_184104 | JGI IMG/M metagenome (GOLD analysis project Ga0208017, IMG submission 184104) | Marine viral communities from Cariaco Basin, Caribbean Sea - 30_WHOI_OMZ (SPAdes) (version 2) | ecosystem: Environmental > Aquatic > Marine > Oceanic | place: Caribbean Sea: Cariaco Basin... | reverse complement strand
CGTCAGCTGGCGGCATCGCGATGATTCTCAAGAAATCCTATGGGCCATCGACCGTGACCGGAGCGGCGGCCTTGATGATGGCCTTTTCGATGATCATCAACGAAAGCTTGGTTGCAAGAACTTTCGGGACTTATACGCTTCAACTGTTCGATATAGGCCGCGATTCCGTTTTGGTTCCGATACTGGCAATAGGCCTGATCATCTTCGCATTTATCGTCAACATCGCCGGTAACAAGATTATCGGTGCGATATCTGCGATCACTGCGATTTTAAAAGTTGGCGGGATACTAATCTTCTCTCTCACTATTCTCTGGGCATCCGGGTTCACGTTCGAGTTTACCCAGGCTGCGCCAAGCGAAGCAGCTTCCCCGACCGGCTTTATTGCTGGCATCGCCCTCGCCATATTGGCTTTCAAGGGTTTCACCACAATCACGAATAGCGGCGGCGAGGTTGTAAACCCTAAGAAAAACATCGGCCGCTCCATCATAATCTCCCTGGCAATATCTTTGGTTGTCTATATGGCTGTGGCGCTCGCCGTGGGGTCTACGTTAAGCATCAGTGAAATTGCTGCTGCCAAAGATTATGCGCTAGCAGAGGCGGCCCGTCCTGCCTTTGGTGATTACGGTGTGTGGTTCACGGTTGCTGTCGCCATCATTGCAACCGCATCGGGGCTTCTTGCGAGTGTTTTTGCCGTATCCCGCATGCTTACAATGCTTACAGACATGAACCTCATTCCGCATCGCCATTTTGGAATGCCCGGTGATGTGCAAAAGCACACGCTTGTCTTCACTGTTATAGCAGCAGGGCTGCTGGCTGCGTTTTTTGATCTGAGCCGAATAGCATCCTTGGGGGCTATATTTTATCTGGTTATGGACATCGTCATCCACTGGGGCGTGTATCGCCATCTCAAGGAAGATGTCGGTGCAAAGGGGTGGATTTTACTTAGCGCGATCATCCTGGATTTGATTGTCCTTGGAGCGTTCCTGACCATGAAAGCAGCTAGCGATCCAATGATCATTGCTATTTCTTTCGCAGGCATTGCCGGATTTTTTGCTTTCGAGAAATATTATTTATCCAACCGCCGGAGTGACGACAAGGCAGAAACCGGCATGGAAGGGCATTCCCATTGATCTGGACAATTTTTCTTGGTCTGTCGATGTTTGGAATAACCGGATTTATCGACTTTCAGGTTAACCACCGGACGCATCAATGGCTCAAATCAACCAGCTTGGGTAAAACCCGTAAACTGGTGATTGGGCTTTATGCTTCTTGTGGATTGTCAGCGCGCAAACACGGATGACATAGTCGATGGCAGCATGTCGAAAGCGCCGTATTTTCTCTTCCTTTTTCAGGTGAAAGACAGGAATTATACGTCCATCCGGGTATGGTGGCCCGGAGCTAACTCGCTATAGCGCTTGGTGTGGGTCTTACTTAGTAGTGTAGGGCCTCCTTCTAGATGACACATGAATTGTTTTTAATCTCCCACTCAGGAAAGGAAGTGCTAAAAAGTCCACAAGGGACATAACGCGGATTCACGTTATGGAGTGGCGGAAATGACGATACCTTGCATACAAATATCTCATTATCTTTCAGAGAGTTCGCCATATCGGCATTCGCAGAGGATTTGAGGGCGCAGCAGCGATCTCACCCAGTTTCGATCACAACCATGAAAGGAGTTCTATTCTAGAATAATAGCCGGGTCAGAGCGTCCCCCCCCCCCGTTCTGGCCCGACTTGTCGGCATCAGTACCGTTGCATTCGGGAAATGATGCCGACGGCTGCCCCGGCCGCCGCCCCCCTGTTGGCGGCCGGGGTCATCTTATGGTCAACATCGCGCGAACGCTGAACCTGATGGGGCCCGAATTGACGCGATGGAGCTTTAGAAATGACGACCAAGGTAGCATCTGCTTCAACTGACTTGCACCAGCTGGGCATCCCTCAAATTTCTAATCGAGATCCGCGAGCCAGTCCCGGCTATCTACCGACTAGTCGCTTTGGTACCAAGGGAACTGCAAGGCGCAAGGTGGGCGTTCATATTGTAGTTGGCCAACGGGAAATCTATTCTCCGCAGTCACCGAGCGTCTCTCACAGCCGATGAAATCTCGCGCAATCTATCGGATATTCCATGAAGTGCTAATCGATTGCATGGCACATGCGCGGCCACCGACAACAGAAGAGATCGAAGTCATGGCAGCTAGAATCTGGGACGATATGCGAGGCGAAAAGCCGCTACCCCCTTGGCATGAAGTGGTGCCTGGTTCCTTGACACATAATAGAATGGCGCGCGCCGCGCGCGTAGCACTCGGTTTGATAACCGCGGACAGCGCTCAGGATCGCTCTGGCCTCATTTCACGGTAGCTTCGCAAGAGCGGCTAAAAATGCTTTCCACAAAACTACCCTAATCTAAGGGTCGAAGCGAGGCTTTGCCGACCTACCGTTGTTCGGCGCGCCATTGTTCCAGAGCATGAGCGTAGCAACCGGTTTGGCCGCCATAGCCCACAACCGAGCAGCTGTTGGGTCGCGCTGAGCGTGAAGCATCGTCGAGAGTATGGACGCGACTTGCCCAACTCTGTTCGGCAGGTCGGTATTTGACTTCGCGCAGTTCCTTGGGAATCCGGTAACGCTCGCTTTCGGGCTCACGACCGCAAACTACGATCTCGCCATCTTTCCCCGCCGGACAAGGCTCAGAACCATAAACGATTAGCGAAACTAGTCGATCCGGCGGCTCTGGATCACTTGCCGCGTGTGCCACGCCCAAACTTACAAAGATAAGAATCGGCAACATCCCTGAAACGGCGATGCGTTTGAAAATACGTCTTCGACCAAACCCGTGTTTCACGAGTGAGGCCATCTCCAGTTTGGTTCGAGTCCTCATATTTTACTCCTCTTGCTCGGCGACTTAAGGTCAGCCGTCAAATTAGAGTGTACGCCTTGGCGGCATCATATCTCTGAACCCACTATGAATTCGCTTTCACGACATGTTGCTGGCAGTACCATGTTTCGGCTAAAGTAAGGCCAAGACGGCCCCTGAAACAGACGAACTAATGTTCGCTGGTTGCCACCTTCGGACTTGTAACGAGTTTGTGCCGGCCACCGATCTCATTATGCCACCTTGGTTTCGAACGCGAGCGGGCTAGTGCCGCTCAGATATGAATGTCGCGAAGGGTATTGTAGAACCCGTTGATATACTGGAAGATGGCGGCTTCGGTTTGTCTGCGTGTTGATCAGCTTTGCCGCCAGATCAGTTCCGCTTTCAATGATTTGAAGAGTTTCTCGACGGACGTATTATCATAGCAATTACCCTTGCCGCTCATCGAAGGACGCAGGCCTGCAGCTTCTTCTGGTGATCATAGGAACAATATTGGCTACCGCGCTCCGAATGGACAAGGCAGCCCTCCGGTGGCTGGCGCAGGCGCACCGCCAGATCCCGCGCCCGGACAGCTAAATCCTTCTTCATTCTATCGCTGACGGCCCAGGCCACCACGCGGCGGTTAGCCTATTAACCTTCACTCATTTGCGCCACGACCGCTCTGAATGCTGATCGACCGCCAATGGTAAGAATTGCCATGCTTTTGGCACATTTAAAGAGTGGCTTTCTCTCCATTTTGAAACGATGTGTTGTATCGCAGCAGTCGCGCAAACGGAAAATATGCCCACAAATCCGCCCGCAATCATGTCGGTCAGATAATGCGTGCCCTCAACCGGCGTTGAAAGGAGCATCGCTCCATTCATTAGCATCAACGGCCAGCGTAAATATTTGGTCTGCCAAGCGATGACGATAAAAATGACAGCCGCAGCGGTGTGGAAACTGGGTGCGGAAACCAGACCCTGCAGGGTGCCTAGATCTACCTGGCTCATGATTCTTCCTTGCAAGAGCGGCAACAATTCTGCCTGATAAAGTGCACTGGTAGGCATGTATGTGACCGGGCCTTTCCAAAGATAGGCCAGCGGACCAACGGCTGGAAAGGCAAGAAACAGTGCCAGCGTAATCACCGCCGCAAGCCAGAAACTGATAAGAAAAAGCTGCGCGCGTGTCCTTTCTCCGGTAATCGCAAGGCCCCCGAATATGAGAATTGGTGAAAGATAAATATTGGCGTAGGCAAGGCTGCCGATCTGTTGGAGAGCAGGGTTTGCGGAAACCAACCGATACCAACTTGGCCAGTCAAAACGAAGCAGCACATCAAGGCGCGCTAATTCCGCATCAACAAATCCGCTCGTCGCTACTGCTGCGGGATAGCTAGCTGTTGCGCCCAGCAGACTGATAAAAGCAAACAGACCCACATATTCGCTGAAATCGCTCACAATCCTGGACGGATTTCCGGTTGCTTTCCATAACCCAAATTTTATGCCAGCAATCAGGGTCAGCACCAGCAGATATTTTGCGTTACTGGGTCTGAGAAAATTTATGCCCAACCCGGCCCAATCCATCATCAAGGATACAACTAGCAGGCTACAAGCCATCACAGACAAAATCCAGCTTAGTGGAATAACTGCAGATGGGCAGGCCAAAACAATATCGAACTCAGCTTGAACGCTTGCCGCATTCATGAGCTGCCTCGCTCAACAAGGCCATTTCTTAAAATTGGTGTTATCGGAGTAAGCACATAGTTAGCTATATAACCAAAGTGATCTGACAGGCTCGCCGGCTGCTCGGCTGTTCCTAGCCCCGCATCCATCGCGGTCACGACTATCAGCGTCGCCAGAAGGCTTTGCTGGCGCGAAAGACGGCGGTTGTTCATTTCACCTATGCGCAGCCAGACATTATTCTCAAATCCATCGTCGATCGCAAATGCTGCGCGAGGTAAAGCAGAGTTCAGGCTGGCGAGCATCTCATCTAGTTTGTTGTCAGTTAGCGGAATAATCATGGTCCTGTTTGAGTGATCTGCCTACTAATATGCAAGCTGCACCGCTTTGCCCTCAAAATTATTTTTGAGGGGTGGGCCGATGTCACTTCGTATTGGTGGCTAGACACAACTAAGAAAACGGATATGCACAACTCTAAATTTGTCCGCTTTACCCTAGCGGCAGCCGCAATGCTCCCGGCCGCGCCGTTACTCGCCCAATCGGGCCTACTAAGCACCCCGAACAAGCGATGAATTCACGCGCTTTCTCTCGCATCTTCCATGACGCGCTGGTTGATTGCATGGCGCACGCGCGGCCACCGACAACCGAAGAGCTCGAAACCATCGCAGCCAGAATCTGGAACGATGTGCGCGGCGAAAAGCCGCTGCCTCCTTGGCGTGATGTGGTACCCGGTTCCCCTATACATAGCCGAATGAGGTGCGCCGCGCGGGCCGCGCTCGGTGTGATTACCGTGAAAGGCGCACATGTTCACTGTGGCCCTATTTCACAGCGGCACCGCGAAATTCAGTAGGGTGTGAACCCATATTGAGGGTTTGATCTATTGCTTCAGTATTGATTCAGTCTCCGTGAAGAAGATTGTATTATGCGCTTTGATTTGTCAGATGAGGAATGGGCAGCGATTGAGCGTTTAATGCCGCCAGCCACGCATGGGCCTGCGCGGGTGGATGACCGCCGGGTGCTGAACAAGATATTCTATATTTTGCGCACTGGTGCTCCCCGGAGGGATTTGCCGGAGCGCTATGGCCCGCGCACGACTGTCTCCAACCGCTTTATTCGCTGGGCACAGCGCGGGATTTGGAAGGGGATATTTGATACTTTGATGCAGGAATGCGACGATGCGCTGACCCCAGTAGCGTTTGCGGACATGTATGGGCGGAAAGCAGTGTCGGCAATCGCACAGTGCTGGAGATTCTCAATGCCGAGCAGGAACTACTCAATAGCCGTGTGCAACTCGTCACTGCTCGGCGCGATTCCTATGTCGCGGGATTTACTTTGCGTGCCGCGATGGGGCGGGCTGAAGCGAAAGATCGCGGCCTGTTCGGTGGCTCACTATACGATCCGCCGCTCGACTATAGCCGTGTTTCCAATCGTTCATCCAATTATGGTCCTTGCGAGGATCCATGGATCGAAGACCAGCCAGAGTCGCGACAAACTCACCAGTCCTGCAAGTCGTCAATGACGGATCAATGATTCCGAGCTTTGCAATCAGCGGCATCGATCCTGACATATTTTGCGCCCAGATTGCATCAAATTGGGCGGTCCGCGGCAGAGCTAACATTACGCGCGTGTTACATCGATTTCAGCTTTCGGTCTTTAGTTGCATCGCGTTAAATCCTGAGTGTAGAATGCAAGTAATCCATATTTGGATTGGAACCCGGAGAATCACATGTTGGCTCCTACACTCAAGCTTTCGTCCGGAGTTGCATCGCTGCTCGTACTGGCTGGCTGCGCGACATACCCGCCTCCGAGTCAATCCTATGCTTATTTCGCGGTACCCTGTTCGACACCAGGAGCATTCCGGGCAGATCCGGTGAACATCGTACCGCAAGCCGGCCCACCGCAAGCCACACCGCCTGCAGCGGCTACGCAGCCCAATGCTGAACCAGCCTCCGCAGTCTCGGCGCCGACTTGCTTAATCGCCGCGCCGATGCCGCGCGCAAATTACGCGAGGAATTATTACGGCCGGGGCAATTATTACGATCCATATTATTATAGATATGGCGGTTACAGCCGGCCCTTTTTTGGCTCTATCGGAATAGGGCTTCATGGCGGCGGCTACGGTGGGCATGGCCGCGTTAGCCACGGAGGTGGCGGTCACGTCGGGGGAGGGCACGGAAGTGGCGGACACGGCGGAGGACATGGACGGGGCCATTAAGGCAGTTTCCTCAATTCGCCATCCGCCAGATTCAAATCAATCACACCGGCTGCTTCACCAGCAGTCCCCAAAGAAAAACAAGTCGGCCTCCGCAATTTGCCGGGGAGACTGTTAACGAAGATACTGCTGGCATGGTACCGCATCGACGGGACAAGCGGCCAGCTATTTAAGATTCCGGGCATTTGCCCGATCACGGCGGGTGCAGCACTTACCGATGGCGGGTGCAAGAATGATAGAGGATTAGCTCGGTATTGATGACAAACCGGTTATGCCCGTCGGCAACAATCATAAATCACTGCGCTTCCTGCACGACGAGTTGATTGAAAAGCTGACATACGAATTTCATAAGAGGCAGGAGCCACTTGGCTCGGCACTAACAAGCCGAAAACTTGAAGGAAACTTCCCGGTGCACGTCGCTGCACAAAAAACTCTCGTGTATAGCAGATCGTCCACTTGTGGTCCTCAGACTAGATGGAGCCCAAGGTTAGCTGGCGAGATCGCACCTTTTCAGGAAGCTTGTTCATCATCTCGGCTGCGAGGGTTAAGAGGCGTGGCAGCGCTTTGATTGGTAATACCAAGTCTCATTGATTAGAACCCATGTGCCCATGGACGGAGACCGATGGACATGATTTTCCAGGGTTGATCGACGAGTTTGTTCCAGGCGAAGCAGCAGTGATCGACGATATCGTCGTAGGATTTGAAGATGCGATTGGAGAGCCAGTTGTCGCGCATGAACTGCCAGACGTTTTCGACCGGGTTTAGCTCGGGGCATCTGGGCGGCAGCGGCATGAGGGTGATGTTGGCGGGCACGACCAGTTCGGCCGAGCCATGCCACCCTGCCTGATCGAGTATCAGAACAGCATGCGCACCCGGTGCGACGTGGAAGGCGATCTCCTCGAGATGCAGGCTCATCGCTTCGCTGTTGCAGCGGGGCAAGACGATGCCAGCCCCCTTGCCCTCGGCGGGGCAGATCGCACCGAAGATCCAGGCCGAAGCTCTGCGCTGATCTTTGGGCGCTGAGGGCCGAGTGCCCCGTTTGGCCCAACGGCGGGTGAGCTTGGTCTGCTGACCGATCCGTGCCTCATCCTGCCGCCACAACTCTATCGGTGTCCCTGGGGAGAGGTTTTTGCGGATTTGCGCCAGACGGGTGGGGAAGTCTTTTTAAAAGCGGCAATATCCTCAGGGCGCTGCCCCTGATGGCGTGGCCTTGCCGACAGCTTGCGATAGCCCAGCGCCCGCATCTCGCGGCTCAATGTCTGCTTGGTGATCGACAGGCCGAACTCATCCCGTATCCACTGCGCCAGATCGATCAGTCGCCAACGAACGACGCCGTGCGATGCCGGTATCGGCCCGGCCTCCACGATCTCGGCTAGTGCCCGGCGCTGTTCGTCATTCAGGATCGGAACCTTGCCAGGTGCTTTGCGGGAGATCAGCCCATCAGGCCCTTCGGCGTTGAAGCGCAGAACCCAATCACGCACAATCTGCAAGGTAACGCCGCCGACCCTAGCCGCATCGCTCCGGCTGCCGCCATCAACGATCGCCGCCAAAGACAGCAAACGCCGAACCTGATCTGCATCACTGCATCGTCGCGCCAGACGGCGCAAATCCGGCCCGGTATAGTCCTCTCGCATCCCTATCGCTCCAGCCATCGCAAACCTCCTTTAGCTTGCGACACTGAATCAGAAAATCAGCAAAATGGGAATCCCCTCAGCGAGTCAGAATCAATGAGACTTGGTATAAGTCCAATGCTTGCTGTCACTTCCTGCTATTCCACCAAATGACGATAGAGATGCCACGTCGCATGCCCAATCACAGGTATGACAACCGGGAGACCGACAAACAGAGGAATTGAGCCTAGTGCCAACGCCAGGGCGACGATTATCCCCCAAATGCTTATTGGCACCGGGTTTAATCGTACTACGCGCAGCGAGGTCAGGACCGCGTTAGCGGCGCTGATGTTGCGATCAAGAAGTATCGGAAACGAAACCACTGAAACGGCGAGGACGACAGCTGCGAAGAGAAAACCGCTGGTGGCGCCTGCGATAAGAAGCGTCTGGCCTTTTGATGTCATAAACAGCGTATAGAAAAAGCGAGGGAGTGAGACCGCCGGATCGACATCCAAAACCTGATATAGTGTATGGGCGACGAATAGCCAGGCAAGAAGGATCATTAGAAGTCCGCTCGCCAGAATTGCGATGCTGGCGCGCGAAGGCGCGTGCCAGATTGCAAAGGCGTGCTTCCAGGACACGTCGAGTCCGAACTCACGGCGGCGGCTCAGCTCATACAGTCCCAGCGCCGCGAAGGGACCTATCAATGCAAAGCCAGTTGTGAGGGGGATTAGCAAGGGCATGACGTCGCGGTCTGCCGAGATCAGAGCAACAAACAAGCCAAAGACCGGGTAAACGATGCTAAGAAATACGACATGGCTGGGCATTGCGAGAAAATCCTCCATCCCCGCCGCCAGTGCGCTCCTCAAATCTCCAAGCCCAATCTTCCGAATGGACGGGAGCTTTCGCTTGATAATATTGCGATCACGCCGCCCGCCAGCTATTTGGGGTTCCTCGCGATAGCGAAGTAGTCGATCGGTCATGATGATATCTCCATAGGGTCAGGTGCGATGAGTAGTTCGATTCCAAACATCACTTAAACGACGTGACCGCGTATCGTCTGTGCTGCCGATGAATTCGGTGTCAGAATTCCCGAATTTGACTGACAGGACACTAAGAGAGCTGAACATAATTTATTTGCATCAGTCGGCCATCGTCCGACCCCCAAAAGATTGCCGTTCTCGACGCTATCGCTCACCACGTGCTGATTGCGCAATTATGAATCTGTCATATTCCCAGAACCGAAAGTCTGCCGACTTTGCATTCGAACTGTTTTATCGATGTCGCGAGTATGAAATCGATGTAATCAGTGGAACAGGTGTGCGTAAGCTCATGCCCTTAAACTGTTGTGGATCTCTCGTCGGTTCGACATAAAAGATCTGATGGGCCGTTTGCAACGCAGAAAGTTGAACATTATGAAGTGCCTATTGACTGATGTGCCTTTAAGTCCAGCATGATCATGCTCCATAGCCCCCAATTTTCTAATTCTGTAATGCATCAGACGGCAAGTTGGTACTTTTTAGGACAGGAGACTGATCGATTGGCATGTTTGCGCAACTTGAAAGCTCATGACGCCAGTGCTCTAAAATGCTATACTCCGTCCTGCCTTCCGCAGAAATGGGTAACCTAGCACTCAGTGAGGTAAATGATGAAATTGTTGTTGGTTGAGGACGATATCGCGACTTCACAATATATTCGGCACGGGCTGATCGAGCTAGGTCATGCTTGTGATCATAGCGCAACCGGAGTCGATGGGCTCACTGCGGCTCTTACCAGTAAATATGATGCCATCATTCTTGATCGAAGCCTTCCCCAGCTTGATGGGATATCTGTCCTTCAGGCTTTGAGGGCAGAGGGTAGAAAGGTCCCGGTCTTAATTTTAAGCGCCCTCGGTCAGGTAGACGATCGCATCCACGGGCTCGATAGCGGTGCCGACGACTATCTGGCTAAGCCTTTCTCATTTCAAGAACTGATTTCCCGACTGACTGCGATCATCCGGCGCGCCGAGGGCTTGGCCACTACACCAACCATTCGGCGGGTAGCGGATTTGGAACTCAATCTTCTCTCCAGAACCGCTAAACGCGGGGATAGGGAACTTGATTTGTTAGCAAAAGAGTTTCAGATTCTCGATTACCTCGCACGGCACGCCGGGCAGGTAGTGACAAGAACGATGATGCTGGAGGCAGTTTGGGATTATGGCTTCGACACGGGCACCAACGTTATCGATGTTCACATCAGCCGACTCCGAAGCAAGATTGATTGTCCAACCGAGCCGCCCCTCCTTCACACCATAAGGGGGGCCGGCTATCGTCTCGATACCCTATAGGCGGCCCCGAACCCATGCGGCCGCTTTCCGCGGTGCATTGTGGATCACGTTGGCGGCCCTCGTTGCCACCATCACCGCGCTAACGCTTCAGTATTTCCGTACGATCAGCGTCCTTGACGCTGAGTCACGGCACGTCGTGGGCGCAGAAATTAACAGTTTTGTAGATCGCTATGCAGCGGGTGGACTTCCGGAGTTACTGCGGTTTGTCGATGCGCGCGCGCGTCATGACGAAATTCGTGACTATGTTTACATCATCGGCAATAGCCAGTTTGAGGTAATCGCGGGCGACCTATCCCAATGGCCGCAGGATATGAAGAGTAACGGCTGGAGTAGCGGAGCCATTCCACTAGAAAACAGCCAAGGGACTATAACAAGAAATATTGATGCCCAGATTGTGCGTCTCGGCCCCGATTGCCGCTTGCTCGTGGGTCATCTCGCCACTGGTCGGGTGCGGCTACGCAATCGGTTTATCGAGACCTTGATTTGGTCAATCGGTCTCACTGCATTAATAGGGCTGGGGTTCGGTTGGTGGATCAGCCGTCGCGCTCTAAGTTTCGTTGAACGCGCGTCCGACTCCGGCGAGCAGTTTCTTGCGGGCCACTTAGACGTGCGGTTGCCGACGACCGGTCGTGGCGATGAATATGATCGGTTGGCCGAGATGGTCAACGCCTGCTTCTCCGAGGTAGAAAGGATGTTGGTAAGCCTGCGCGCTGCAACCGACGGATTGGCTCACGATTTGAAAACACCAATCACGCGGATAAAGGCCCGCATTGAATTGGCGATCATGCGAGACAGCTTAGCTGATCCGGTCCTCTTCATGGAAACGGTGCAGGATCTTGATGCCCTTTTGAAGCTGATCAACGACCTTCTCGGACTTGCTCGCACCGAATCTATTTCGGTCGATGCCTTCAGGCGCGTGGATCTGGCGTCTGTTGTGATCGAGGCGGTGACCCTGTATGAACCCGTAGCAGAAAGCGAAGGCCGAAGTCTGAATGTACACGAGGAGCCGGCGATTGTCCTAGGCGTTCGCCCCTTGCTTATGCATGCGGTTGTCAATTTGATCGACAACGCCATCAAATACTCCGGCGGCGGATCAAATATCCAGGTCGCGACAGAGACCCGTGATGGCTTGGTGATTTTGTCCGTTGCGGACAACGGCATAGGCATTGCTGCTGAGGACCATGATCGCGCGCTCGCGCGCTTGTCGCGGTTGGACCAAAGCCAAACGAAACCCGGAAGTGGGCTCGGATTGTCCATCGTTGCAGCGGTTGCTCGCGCGCATGGTGGCACGTTGACTTTGGCAGATAATCTCCCCGGTTTAAAAGTGATCTTGGAGCTGCCTGCTTATCTATCGGAAAATACGGACCACGATGGGCGCTCGGCAGGAACAATCACATGAACAAAGAACGCCGTGAGCTGCTCATAGCGGTGTTTGGAGGGTCGGCGGCAATTCTCCTGCTACAGCGCTGGAAATCCGTCGGTACTACCTTACCTGAAACCCCTTTGATCGATGCCATCTTGGGCGACCTCTCTGTCCCGCGCATCATGCCTGAAAGCGCAGACGTGACGTTGGTGGTATTCACAGATTATCAGTGCCCATCTTGCCGACTGGCAAATAGCGTCATGCACAGAGCGCTGGCGGATGACCCCCGTGTCGGTGTGGTTTACAAGGATTGGCCCATACTGGGCGCGATCTCGGAACGGGCGGCCCGCGTTGCGATCGCATCGGCGTCACAAGGCCGCTACTTCGCTCTACACGATGAGTTGATGCGCTACCCTAGGCGGTTGGACGATGCGAACTTGCGGATTGCTGCGCTCGCCGCCGGGGTCGATTGGGAGCGGCTTGCTGAGGATTTGATCCTGCGACGGATCGACATAGATAGAATTCTTGCTAAAAATGCGTCCGACGCGTTTTCTTTGAGACTGAAAGGGACGCCGGGCTACTTGGCCAACCACATTCTGGTCGAGGGGGCGGTCACCGAGCGCCAGTTCCACGATGTCTTCGCTCGCGCCCGTGAAGTGTGATAAGGCATAAGGCGCGCGCTTGCCCTAACAGGGTAAAGCTGCCATCATGGAGCCAATGCAGCAATCGTGGTGATGCCCCGGATTGCAGCCCTGATGGTGGGTGGAATGCTGAGCGCTTCCTTGATCTCTCTGTTTGTTGTGCCCGCAGCCTATTATTTATTTCGCAGGCGTGAGGTCGCTCGCAGGGTACGCTGAACGAAATGACTGTCCATCTACAACGTCTGCAGAGCTCCGAAACCAGTTGAGCGACAATACCTTCACTTCCAACATCGGCTTTGTGCTCGGGCGTCTGCACGGGTTGGGGACCAGGGCCGTGCGTGCGGGCTGGCGTTCGTTCGGCCTGTTCAAACATGGGGTGTGGGACGCCATCTGTCTCAGGCAATTCACGTTCTACATAAAGACCAATCGGTTCGGAACCATTGCTGGCTCTATCAAGAATGAGTTTTATTATGCGTTCATTGAAGGCATTGCGTGAAACTAAATGCATCTTGCGCAGCATTTCTGTCGCAAGCTCCTGCTCTTTTGGAGCAAACTGGCCAATCCAAGCACGGGTTGGCGTACTGGTAAGAAATCTGTTTTTGGATATCATTCCTATAGTATTACGGACAAACGCTTTGAATCCAAATTGTAATTTTGGTTGCAAAGCCTAATTTGATCGCTCTACCCCAATCGCCGGTTCTGAAGCCGACAGTAATCTGGCGTTCTCACCCGTTTGTGTTAGCGGTTAAACACAAAAATCCTCAATTCAGTCCAAATGAGAGAAAATTTTAACACAATTTTTAACACATGGCATAATAATATCAATGAAAAGCATTTATTATCAATTATATAAATATGTAGCATTCCGTCTCATAACCTGAAGGTCGTAGGTTCAAATCCTACTCCCGCAACCAACAAATCACCCCGCCTCAGTGCGGGGTTTTTTTGTGCCTGGGGCCTGTCGGAAGCTTGGATTGCACCGCAGTGCCGATCAACCATAGCAGGCAGGCAGGCAGAAGAGCGCACCCTATTGCCCGCCAAGTCCTCCGACACCTCTGCCAAATCAGTCTCCCGCTCAGCGCGGCAGCAGGCTGCGTCCCATCAGCTGCAGATCCACGGCGCGGGCGCATTGGCGGCCCTCGCGGATTGCCCAGACAACCAGGCTCTGGCCTCGGCGCATATCGCCGCAAGCGAAGACACCGGGCTTGCTGGTGGCATAGTCAGTGACATTGGCTGCGACATTGCCGCGCGCATCCAGCTCGACCTCTGCCTGGTCGACCAGCCCCATCTTGCGCGGGCCGACAAAGCCCATCGCCAGCAGGATCAGATCGGCCTTCAGCGTGAACTCGCTGCCGGCAATCTCCTGCATCTGGCCGTCGACCCATTCGATGCGCACGCATTCCAGCCCCTCGACATTGCCGTTGGAGCCGACCACCCGCTTGGTCAGGATCGACCAGTCGCGCTCGCAGCCTTCCAGATGGCTGGAAGAGGTGCGCAGCTTCAGGGGCCAGTCCGGCCAGGAGAAGGTCTTGTCCTCCTTCTCCGGCGGTTTCGGCATGATTTCAATCTGGGTGACCGATGCCGCGCCCTGGCGGTTGGACGTGCCGACGCAGTCCGAGCCGGTGTCGCCGCCGCCGATGACGATGACATGCTTGCCGGTGGCGGTAAGCGTGCCGCGCGGTGCCGCCCGCATTTCGTCGTCGCCGGCATTGCGCTTGTTCTGCTGGGTCAGGAATTCCATCGCCAGACGGACACCGGACATTTCATAGCCCGGAATATCCAGCGTGCGCGGCTTTTCCGCGCCGCCCGACATCACCACCGCATCATAATTGCTCTGCAGTGATTCCATCGACACCGTCACGCCGACCTCGGCGCTGGTGCGGAATTCGACGCCTTCGGCCTCCATCTGCACCAGACGGCGGTTGATCAAATGCTTTTCCATCTTGAAATCGGGGATGCCATAGCGAAGCAGGCCGCCCATCCGGTCATTTTTTTCAAACAGAGTGACATTGTGCCCGGCGCGCGCCAATTGCTGCGCGCAGGCCAGGCCAGCCGGGCCCGATCCGACCACCGCCACCGACTTGCCGGTCTTTTCCGTGGCAATTTGCGGCGTGATCCAGCCTTCTTCCCAGCCGCGGTCGACGATCGCGCATTCGATTGACTTGATGCTGACCGGCGCATCATCGATATTCAGCGTGCAGCTGGCCTCGCACGGGGCAGGGCAGATACGCCCGGTAAATTCCGGAAAATTATTGGTCGAATGCAGCGTCTCCAGCGCGTTCTTCCAGTCGCCCTCATAGACCAGATTGTTCCAGTCCGGGATGATATTGTTCACCGGGCAGCCGTTGTGGCAATAGGGAATGCCGCAGTCCATGCAGCGCGCCGCCTGGTCCTTGAGCTCCTTTTCCGGCAGCGGAATGGTGAATTCCCGATAATGTTTCAGCCGCTCCTGCGGATCGGCATAGGTCGCTTCTTTGCGATCAATCTCGAGAAAGCCTGTTACTTTACCCACGGTCTGCTCCAATTTCTTCGTTCATTCTGCTGCGACAATCATGTCGAGACGCTCGGCTTCGAGCTGTTTCAGCGCTGCGGCATAATCGCGCGGCATCACCTTGACGAACCGCGCCAGCTCCTCGTCGAAATTGTCGAGAATGTTGCTGGCACGCCGGCTGCCGGTATAGAGCTTGTGCCGCTCCAGCAGGATGCGCAGGCGGGCCGCGTCATGATAGAGCATGTCTCCCATGCCAAAATCATGCACATCGACCGGCAGTTGCTGCGGCATCGCGCTGTCTTCGCCGTCGTCGGCATCGGCGCTGATCGTCTGCACATCCACCATTGCCATATTGCAGCGCTGGCGGAACAGGCCGTCCTCGTCATAGACATAGGCGACACCGCCCGACATGCCGGCAGCGAAATTGCGCCCGGTCTTGCCGAGTACGGCAACAACACCGCCGGTCATATATTCGCAGCCATGGTCGCCGGTGCCCTCGACCACCGCCACCGCACCGCTGTTGCGGACGGCAAAGCGCTCTCCGGCGACGCCGTTGAAATAGGCTTCACCGGCCACCGCGCCGTAGAGGACCGTATTGCCCACGATGATATTCTCGGTCGGATTGCGGTCAACATGGGCCGGTTGCTTGACCACCACGCGGCCGCCGGACAGACCCTTGCCAACATAGTCATTGGCATCGCCGGTCAGCTCCGCGCTGATCCCGTGCGCCAGAAACGCACCAAAGCTCTGGCCGGCAACGCCGTCAAAAACCAGCTGGATGGTGTTGGCGGGGAGACCTTCGTGACCATGGATTTTCGCGACCTCGCCTGACAGCATCGCGCCGACGGTGCGGTTAACGTTCTTCACCTTGCGTTCGATCTTGACCGTCTGGCCTTGCTCCAGCGCCGGCGCTGCCGCCACGATCAGCTCCCTGTCGAGCGCGGCATCCAGTCCGTGATCCTGTGTCATCGTCTGGAACAATGTCTCGCCTTCCGGCAGCACGACATTGTGAAGCAGCCGGGACAGATCGACGCCCTCCGCCTTCCAGTGGCGCAGCGCCTTGTTCATATTGATCCGGTCGACCCGTCCGACCATTTCCTCGATCGTCCGGAAGCCCATTTCGGCCATGATCTGGCGCAGTTCCTCGGCGACGAAGAAGAAATAGTTGATCACATATTCCGGCTGCCCGGTAAATTTCTTGCGCAGTTCCGGGTTCTGTGTGGCCACGCCGACAGGGCAGGTATTGAGATGGCATTTGCGCATCATGATGCAGCCGGCGGCGATCAGCGGCGCGGTGGCAAAGCCGAATTCGTCGGCGCCTAGCAGCGCGCCAATCGCGACATCGCGGCCCGTGCGCAGGCCGCCATCGACCTGTACGGATATTCTGGAACGGAGGCCGTTGAGCAGCAGCGTCTGCTGCGTCTCGGCCAGCCCGATTTCCCATGGTGAACCCGCATGGGTCAATGAGGTGAGGGGAGAGGCCCCGGTGCCTCCGTCATAGCCGGAAATGGTCAGATGATCGGCCCGCGCCTTGGAGACGCCCGCGGCAACCGTGCCGACGCCCACTTCGGACACCAGCTTCACCGAAATCCGCGCCTTGGTATTCACATTCTTCAGATCATGGATCAGCTGCGCCAGATCCTCGATCGAATAGATATCATGATGCGGGGGCGGCGAAATCAGGCCGACGCCCGGTGTCGAGTGGCGCACCTTGCCGATATTCTTGTCGACCTTGCTGCCGGGCAACTGCCCGCCTTCGCCGGGCTTGGCACCCTGCGCCATCTTGATCTGGATATCGTCGGCATTGACCAGATATTCGGCGGTCACGCCAAAGCGGCCGCTGGCCACCTGCTTGATCGCCGAGCGCATCGAATCGCCATTGGCCATCGGAACGAAACGGTCCGGTTCTTCGCCACCTTCGCCGGTATTGGACTTTCCGCCGATCCGGTTCATCGCGATTGCCAGCGTGGTATGCGCTTCGCGGCTGATCGAGCCAAAGCTCATCGCGCCGGTGGCAAAACGCTTCACGATTTCGCTCGCGGGTTCGACCTCGTCGATATCGAGCGGTTCAGGCGCCTTGGTCAGCTCCATCAGCCCGCGGATGGTCAGCAGGCGCTCGCTCTGTTCGTTGATCGACCGGGCAAATTCCGCATAATTTTTGGGGTCGTTGCCGCGTACCGCATGTTGCAGATTGGCGACATTGACCGGCGTCCAGGCATGTTCCTCGCCGCGCAACCGGTAGCCATATATGCCGCCGGCATCGAGCATGTTGCGATAGATCGGATTGTTGCCATAGGCTTCGCTGTGCCGGTCGACGGTTTCCTTGGCGATCTCGTCGAGGCCTGCGCCCTCGATCATCGTCGCCGTGCCGGTGAAATATTGCTCGATAAAGTCGGTCGAGAGACCCACGGCGTCGAAAATCTGCGCGCCGCAATAGCTCTGATAGGTCGAAATGCCCATTTTCGACATGACCTTCAAAATGCCCTTGCCGATAGCCTTGATATAATTTTGTTCGACCTGCTCTGCGCTCAGCGGCAGTTCGCGGCGGACGCGGATTTCCTCTAGCGTCTCGAAGGCCAGATAGGGGTTCACCGCCTCTGCGCCATAGCCTGCCAGCACGCAGAAATGATGCACTTCGCGCGCTTCGCCCGTCTCGACGACCAGGCCGGTCTGCATCCTGAGGCCCTGCCGGACCAGATGATGGTGGACTGCGGCGGTCGCGAGCAGCGACGGCATCGCGATCCGGTCCGGACCCTTGGCGCGGTCGGAGAGGATCAGGATATTGCGGTCCGCCAGCACCGCTTCGGTGGCCGCCCAGCACATTTCCTTGATCGCCATTTTCAGGCCGGCGGCACCGCTTGCTGCGTCCCAGGTAATGTCGATGGTTTCGGTGCGAAAGGCGCCGTCGAGTGCCTCCTCAACCGAACGGATTTTCAGCAGGTCGGAGTTGCTCAGCACTGGCTGATCGACCTCGAGCCGCTTGTGCGTGCCGGCGTCATGGCCAAGCAGATTGGGCCTCGGACCGATCATCGACACCAGCGACATCACCAGTTCCTCGCGGATCGGATCGATCGGCGGGTTGGTGACCTGGGCAAAATTCTGCTTGAAATAGTCGTAGAGCAGTCGCGGTCTGCCGGACAATACAGCGATCGGCGTGTCGGTGCCCATCGATCCGATAGGATCCTGTCCCTCGCTAGCCATCGGTTCGAGGAATTTGGTGACATCTTCCTGGGTAAAGCCGAACGCCTGCTGGCGGTCCAGCAGCGATGCCGGGCTTTCTCCGTCGTTCATATCCGGCGCATCGACATCGTCCAGATCGGCCAGATCCAGATCCTTCAGATTATACTGGGTCGATTCCAGCCATTTCGCATAGGGCTTGGCTTTCGCGAGATCGGCCTTGATCTCCTCGTCCTCGATGATCCGGCCCTGTTCCATGTCGATCAGCAGCATCTTGCCGGGCTGCAACCGCCATTTGCGGATGATATTGTCTTCCTTGACCGGCAGCACGCCGGATTCCGACGCCATGATCACATGCCCGTCATCGGTCACGCAGAAGCGGGCAGGGCGCAGACCGTTACGGTCGAGCGTTGCTCCCACCTGGCGGCCATCGGTAAAGGCGACCGCTGCCGGGCCGTCCCACGGCTCCATCAGCGCTGCATGATATTCGTAAAAGGCCCTGCGGTCGGCATCCATCAGCGGATCGCCGGCCCAGGCTTCCGGAATCAGCATCATCACCGCGTGCGGCAGCGAATAGCCGCCGGCAATCAGCAGCTCGAGCGCATTGTCGAGGCAGGCGGTGTCGGACTGGCCGTGCGGGATCAGCGGCCACATCTTGTCGAGATCAGCACCGAGCAGATCGGATTCCATCGTCCGGCGCCGGGCGTTCATCCAGTTGACATTGCCGCGTACGGTATTGATCTCGCCATTATGCGCGATGAACCGGTAGGGATGCGCCAGTTTCCACGAGGGGAAAGTGTTGGTCGAGAAACGCTGGTGGACCAGAGCCACGGCGGAGGTGGTAAGGGGATTGTTCAGATCCTTGTAGAAGGATCCCACCTGGTCGGCGAGCAATAGGCCCTTGTAGACAATGGTCCGCGTCGAAAAGGACGGCATGTAGAATTCGGTCAGGCCGGGCATGTTCTTTTTTTCCGCGATTCCATCCAGCGGATTGTGCACCTGCTTGCGGATTGCCAGAATCTTGCGTTCGAACGCATCCTGATCGGCCAGATTGTCGCCCTTGCCGACGATCGCCTGGCGAATCAGCGGCATCTGCGCGAGCACGGCCTTGCCGATGCCGGTGGTGTCGACCGGCACATCGCGCCAGCCGATCATGTCCTGGCCTTCCTTGGCGATGAATCGTTCGAAATGGGCCGTTGCAAATTCGGCTTCCGCCGGATCGGACGGAAGGAAGCACATCGCCACCGCATAGTCGCCGGCTGCGGGCAGGACCAGATTTTCGGAATCCGCCCAGTCCCGCAGCAAAGCGTCGGGAATCTGCAATAATATACCAGCGCCGTCGCCCAGCAGCGGGTCCGCCCCGACCGCGCCGCGGTGGTCGATATTAACCAGAATTTCCAGGCCGCGCTTGACCGTCAGATGCGATTGCTCGCCCTTGATATTCGCGACAAAACCGACGCCGCATGCGTCATGTTCATTGCGTGAATCGTACAGGCCTTGGCTTGGCGGGAAACTCATATTCCGTCCTTATTTTTCGATCGAATTTTTGTAATTTAAATGCTCCTAGATGGGTTTTTGCGTATTTTGAAGACAAGATTTATTCATACCGCAAAAGAAACATTGCGCGTTCATCGAGAGACATTTCACATGACCGTGTGAGTTTGGAGAAATGGGAGGCGATTTCACTGCCATCCCGTTGCCAGACCCGGATTACGGACGCTTTCTATAGACCGATGGAGACCGGATCAATATTGCCCCATTTGTTAGTTTGCGGCATGGACCTTTCCCCCGGATCCATATCGGCCAGCGGCAGGACCATGAATGTGAACAATATTTTGCCGATCTTCCGGTTTTTGCAGGACAAGGTGCAAGCGAAGCAGAAAACCGTGCTGATCACGCTGGTCGCGGTCACCGGTGCATCGACGCGCAACCCGGGCACCCATATGGCCGTGGCAGAGGACGGATCATCGACGGGCTCCTTTTCCGGCGGCTGCATCGAGGCCGCCGTAGTCGCCGAGGCGCTCGACGTGATCCGCAGCGGCCAGCCGCGCGAGATAAGGTTCGGAGCCGACTCTCCCTATCTCGATATTCGCCTGCCATGCGGCGGCGGCATTGACCTGCTGTTCACTCCGCTTTCCGAGCCTGCGGTCATTGCCGATATTTTTCAGCGGGTCGAGAGGCGCGAACCCCTGACGATCACGCTCGACAGCGAAAGCGACGATATCCGCTGCACAGCGCATTCCAGACCGCAGGGAGGGGTAGAACGATCAGGCTCGCAGATTCGGGTTGATCATATTCCAGCCGCCAAACTGAACATATTGGGACACGGCCCTTCGGTTGAAAGCCTCGTCGGGCTGGCCACCAGCTACGGGATCGATTGTGCTGTGCTTTCACCCGATCCGGCGGTGATTGCTGCGGTTCGCGAACGGGCCATGGCCGCCGATCTGCTGAAGACCCCGCAAGCGACTCCGCGCTTCCATCCCGATCCCTGGACGGCCTGCATTTTCTATTTTCACGATCATGACTGGGAAGCCGCCCTGATGCAGCAGGCCCTGTCCTCTCCGGCTTTCTACATCGGTGCCATGGGCAGTCGCCACACCCATGCAAAGCGCCTGCAATATCTGGCCGATATCGGTGTTTCTGCGGAAGTATCCGCGCGAATGATTGCTCCGATCGGGCTGATCCCGTCGACCCGCGATCCGGCAACCCTGGCCCTTTCGACCCTGGCCCAAGTCGTGGAAAGCTATCACCGGCATTTCGGTTTCAAGGCCTAGGCTCTGTCGGGCAGCGCTGCAAAATCTTCCTTGTTCCTTCCGGAAGGAAACTGGCATAGACAGTTGATATCAGTTGATATCAGTCAGTTTCGATTTCGGGGAATATCATGAAATATAGTCTTGCTACGGTTCTTGCTACGGTGCTTTTTTCGGGAGCGGCCTTCGCTCAGGACAAGCCTGAAGAAAGCAAATGGGACGTCAACGCGCCAACCGGCGCAACGGTCAAGCAGGTGCCGATCAGCGTCGACGAGGGCAGCTGGATCGATGTCGACGTCAGCCCCGATGGTGGCAGCATCACCTTCTCCTTGCTCGGCGACATTTACACGATGCCGATATCCGGCGGAACCCCGACCCGGATCGCCGAGGGCCTGGCGTGGGAAGTGCAGCCGCGCTTTTCCCCCGATGGAAAGCGTATTGCCTTTACCTCGGATCGTGGCGGCGGTGACAATATCTGGATCATGAACCGGGACGGCAGCGACAAGAAGCAGGTGACCAAGGAAGAATTCCGCCTGCTCAACCAGCCCAGCTGGAGTCCCGACGGCCGCTATGTCGTGGCCAAGAAACATTTCACCACCGGTCGTTCGCTCGGCACCGGCGAAATCTGGATCTATCATGTCTCCGGCGGCGGCGGGGTCCAGCTGGTCAAGAAGCCCAGCGAAAAGCATCAGAAGGAACTCGGCGAGCCGATCTATGCGCCGGACGGCAAGTCGGTCTATTTCACCAGGAACATCACTCCCGGCGCGACCTTCATCTATGCGCAGGACAGCAACAGCGATCTGTTCAATATCGAAAAATATGACCTCGAAACCGGCGAGACTAGCACCGCCGTGTCCGGTCTCGGTGGCTCCGTGCGACCCAATCCCTCTCCCGACGGCAAGAAAATCGCCTTCGTCCGCCGCGAGATGACCCAGTCCAAGCTCTATGTGAAGGATCTGGAATCCGGGATCGAACGCAAGATTTATGACGATCTCGACCAGGATGTGCAGGAAACCTGGGCGGTGACCGGCGTCTATCCCAATATGGACTGGACCCCCGACAGCCGCGAGATTATTTTCTGGGCTGGCGGCAAGATCCGCCGGGTCGCCGCCGATGGCAGCAGTTCCTCCGTGATCCCGTTCCGGGTCAGCGACACGCGCGGCGTTTCCAATGCCCCGCACCCGCAAATCCCGGTCGCACCGGACAGCTTCACCACCAAGATGCCCCGCTTCGCCACGGTCTCGCCGGACGGTCGGACAGTAGTCTTCGAAAGCCTCGGGAAACTCTACACGAAGCCGATGGCCGGTGGCACGGCCAAGCGGCTGACCAGCGGCTCGGAACTGGAACTCTTCCCCTCCTGGTCGCGGGATGGCCGCACGATTGTCTATGTCGGCTGGACCGATACGGGCCTGGGCGAGATCAGGACGGTTTCGGCAGGCGGTGGATCACCGCGCACCGTCACCAGCCGCGCCGGCCATTATGCGCGCCCGCATTTCTCTCCCGACGGCAAGACCATCGTCTTCGAGATGAAGGAAGGCGGTTATCTGACCTCGCCCAACTGGTCGGCTGATGAAGGTGTCTATCGCGTGGCCGCAGCCGGCGGCGCGCCGGTCCGCGTCATGAAAGGCGCTGCCGAACCGCAATATGGCGCGACCAGCGACCGCATTTTCATGCTCGACAGCGCCGATGACCAGCGCGAGTTGATCAGCACCGATATCAACGGCGAGGCCAAGCGCGTCCACGCCAAGGGCGAACTGACCAATGACTATATCATCTCCCCCGATGGCCTGAACGTCGCCTTCCGGCAGAGCTACGAAGCCTATGTGATGCCGCTGATGCCGGGCACGCAGGCGGTCGAGGTCAGTCCGTCCAGCAAGTCGCTGCCGGTCACAAGAGTCAGCGCCAATGGCGCGGATTATATGAACTGGTCGAATGACGGGCAGGCGCTGCACTGGAGCATCGGTCCGGTCGTCTATACCGCCCAGACCAACGCCCTGTTCCCCAATGCGCCCGTCGCAAAGGATGCGCCGAAATATCAGCCGCCGACCAGCGGCGTCTCGCTCGAGCGGACGATTGCGGCGGAAAAACCGTCCGGCACCGTAGCGCTGACCGGCGCCCGGATCGTCACCATGGCGGGTGAGGACGGCGGCATCATCGACAATGGCGTAATCGTCATCCGGGACAACCGGATCCTTGCGGTCGGTCCTGCCGGGCAGGTCAGTGTCCCTGCCGGTGCGAAGACCGTGGATGCCACTGGCAAGACCATCATTCCCGGCCTGATCGACGCCCATGCCCATGGCCCGCAGGGCACGGACGAACTGGTGCCGCAGCAGAACTGGTCGCTGATCCAGAATCTTGCGCTGGGCACGACCACGATCCACGATCCCTCCAGCCGCGCCAGCGAGATTTTCGTTGCCGGCGAGATGCAGCGCGCCGGAATGATCCTCGGCCCCCGTATCTTCTCGACCGGCGAGATCGTCTATGGCGCGAAAGCCGCCGACGTCTATGCCGAGATCAACAATCTCGACGATGCGCTTGCCCATGTTCGCCGCCTCAAGGCGCAGGGCGGCCACAGCGTCAAGAATTACAACCAGCCGCGCCGCGAACAGCGCCAGCAGGTGGTCGAGGCCGCGCGGCAGGAAAATATGCTGGTGGTGGCCGAAGGCGGCTCGCTGTTCGGCATGGACATGGCGCTGATCGCCGACGGCAATTCGACGCTGGAACATAATATCCCGCTGGAGATTTTCTACGACGATGTCGTGCAGATGTTCTCGCAGTCCGACACCAATTACACGCCGACGCTGGTGGTCAGCTACGGCGGGCTCGCCGGTGACCCCTATTGGCGGCAGGCCACCAATGTCTGGGAAAATCCGCTGATGGTGCATACGCCTCCAGCCCTGTTGGCGGCCGATACCGCTCGCCGGGTCACCGCGCCGGAAAGCAATTTCGTCGATGACGACAACGCCCGCGAAGCCAAAAAACTGGCCGATGCCGGCGTCAAGGTTTCGATCGGTGCGCACGGCCAGCAGGCCGGGATCGGCAGTCACTGGGAGCTCTGGTCCTTTGTCCGCGGCGGCATGACCCCGCTTGAGGCGCTGTCGGCGGGAACCATCACTTCTGCCCGCTCGCTTGGCATGGACGCCGAGATCGGTTCTCTGGAAGTGGGCAAGCTCGCCGACCTGCTGGTGCTGAACGCCGACCCGACGGTCGACATCCGCAACAGCGACAAGATCGACCGGGTGATGCTCAACGGCCGGCTGTACGATCCGCTGACCATGAACGAGCTGGTGACAGGAGGCCGCAAGCGCGCAGCTTACTGGTGGGAGTGAGGCACCACGCCTTGTCGAGCCTGTCTTATTTTCGGGCCACCGTGCATCGGTGGCCCGGATGATTCTGGTCTAGAGTAGGGCCAGGGCGAGGGTGATCGCCCCCAGACCGACGGATAACAGGATACGCAGGCTGAGCATCCAGTCCGGCATGATCCCCAGCCGGTTCAACCGTACATCAACCCATAGGGCTGCAATCAAGGCGATGCCGAGCAGGCCCAGCGACGGTCCGGGCCAGGTCATGCCGATCATCCAGGGGACAGCGCTGAAAAAGGCAATCAGGCTGGGCACGACAGCGGCGCCATAGACCCATTGTGGTGCGCCCGGGCTGGCAACCGCCAGGCCCCACCAGAAACCGCCGAGAAAGCTGAAGATCAGGGCGGCGTAATAAATATGCCGCGCTCAGCGCCATATAGCGCGTGCCGTCATCAAAGACCGCCACCAGGCAGATCAGCTGCGGCAGCAGACCGGCAAATCCGAGAAGACGGGCGGAGAAGAAAAGATTATTTTGCACGGGCCATCCTGTCGGGGTTTGCGATCCTCTGCTGATGGTGTGCTTCATATCGACGGGATATTCAATTGCTGTATTTCCGCCCGAAGCATTGATTTTCCTGATCTGGGCAGGGGCCGACGGGATTCCCGTCCTCGTCTAGAGACCGGCCAGCCCCTCGGCCCGCGATATAACCGGTCGGTAATGCAGTTCGGACCAGGCCTTGTTGCCGTTCAGCGTGCAATCGCGCGACATCACCATCGCTGCATGGGCGGTCAGCGGGGGATCTCCGCTCAGGTCGAAGGTGCGCCATATTGCTTCCATGGTGCGCCCGAGACCATCCCCGAGCCACCCGGGAATGGATGTTTCCGGCAATTTCAGATTGCGCGATTGTGCCATCGCACTGATCATGTCCTTCATCCGGATTGTGCCGTCATCGACAATGAAATAGGCGGCACCGCCGGTGCCTTCGGTCAGGGCCATCTCTATCGCATGGACCAGATTGGCGATATGGGTGGTCGAGGTCATCGCCCGGCCCTGGTTGATCCACGTCCATTTCCCGCTTTTAGCCATCGCTTCGATCATCGGCAGCAGGGTTGTGTCCCCGGGCCCCCAGACGAAGCGCGGGCGCAGCACGAGGGTGGTGAAGCCGTCCCGGTCCGCATCGCGCACCTGCTGCTCCGCCTGCGCCTTGGTCGCACAATAGGGATAGGGCGAATCCGGTGCCAGCGGAACGCTTTCATCGGCATTGTGCAGATGCTGCCCGTGGCAGATCGCCGCCTCGGTACCAATGTGGATGAATCGCGAGACGCCGGCAGCAACCGCCCGGTCCAGCATGGTGCGTGTGCCCAGCACATTTATCTGGTGCCAGGCATCTTTCGGACCCCAGGCCTCGACAAAGGCGGCGCAATGCAAAACGGTCTCGCAATCGCCAATATCGTCCGCCGTGATCGTCTCCAGGTCACAGCGGACCGGCTCGGCCCCTAGCGACCGGATCCGGCGATCAGACCGGTCAGACCGCGACATCGCCCGCAGCTCATGTCCGTCCGCTACCAGCGCGCGCGTCGCTGCGCCACCGACAAAGCCCGATGCCCCGGTGACGAATATCCGCATGGCAAGCTCTCCTCACAATTATTTTATTGTGCCAGCTATAAGACCATCAGCGGCGGTTCTTGGCAACAGTCGATGCTGCCACACGACCCCGATTGATCAGAGCGGAGCAGGCGGATCGACAGCGCGAAGGTGCGTGCTTCTGTCCCGACATCCCTCTACAGACCGTATCGGCATAAACTCTGCCCTCAAAACCTCTGAATTTGGATGAACCCAAGTTTAACAGACCGGCGATTTTGCTGAACCGTCAATGAATGCCGCGTTCAGAAACTCGGTTCGTCTCGATTTTCCAGTCATACTGCCTCTGTGTCGAGAGTCGGTTCCCTTTTGCCAGCGTTGATTGCTTGTCACATTAGGAGAAATGCAATGACCAATAGCAAAAATGCACGCCAAACTGCGGGTTTTACGGACAAAGCCGCTGGCCGCCTCTCGATGATCAGCATTCTGGCGATTTCGGCCGGACTAGCCGCTGCGCCCGCACAGGCTCAGACCGTGATCGAACCATCCGACATGCCAATGCAATCCCCGGTCGCATCGCCCGAACCGGTGCAACAGCCTGCTCCGGTAACCGTCACGCCGTCGACCGGGGCTAAGACCGCGCCGACGGTCTCTCCCGACCGCGCCGACGCGCTCGCCACTGATGGCGGATTCGATGCCGCGACCGTGGCCCCCGAAGCGCTGGCGCAGATCGAAGCCGAGAAACAGGCGCGCAAGGCTGCGGCAGAAAAAGCAGAACAATCTGCGGCAGCCGCCAGGGCAGCAGCTGCAGAGCGTTCCGCAGCTCTTGCCCGCGACAGCAGCGCGCCAGCCACTGCTACGCCCACCCCTGACGCGACGGTAGCGCCTGCAGCCTCGACGCTGGCCACTACCGACCCGGCACCGGTGACCGCCTCTGACACGGCTCCTGCAGGGATTGAGCCAGCATCAGTGACGACCGACCCCGCCGTCGCGACCGGTGATCTGCCCGCTGATAGCGAGTGGACTCTGCTCGCGGCTCTGGCCGGTCTGCTGGGTCTGGGCGGTATGGGGGCCTTTGTCGCCAACCGTCGCCGTAAGAGCAAGGTACAGGCTGCTAACCCCGAATATGCGGCACAAAGAAGCGAGCGGGAAACCGCGGCGGTCGCTGCCGCCACGATGCCCGAACTGCGCCGCGATCCGGTGGAAACTGCGGCTCGCTCCGGGACCCAGCCTGACGGCCAGCGCACAGCCGCAGCGATGGATTTCAAAGGCTTTGTCGCTGGCCAGCCATCCTTTGAGGAACCGCGCAGCAGGGCCGACCATAATATCCCCCTCGGTCAGCGCCGCGTTGCGGCCGCGCCGAGACCCTATCTGCGTGAAACGGATATGGCACGCCGTCCCGGTTATTTCACCGAACATGTCGATGCTATCCCCACGCCGCAAAATCCGTTCCTGACCCGGCAAAAACGCCTGAAGCGTGCTCGCCATCTGGATGCCCGGCTGGCCGAGCTAAACGCTGCCCGGGCGATACGGCCGGACAAGATCTCCGGCACCATGCAGGCCACGCGCCCGCTGGAACCGGCTTATAGCTAAACCGGCCTGTAGCTAAACCGGCCTGTAGCTAAACCGGAATATACCGCTAACGAAACAGGGCGGCCCCGCAATGCCGGGGCCGCTTTTTCTGATTTGTCGCCAGGAAATTCTTTCCTACAGTTGGGGCAATCGTATATCTTCTCGCCGATCCCGCTGCAAAAGGCAGGACCGGCTGTTTGACAATCAGGAAAGGATAAATCCACCCATCTGACGCTCCTGGAACAGCTCATCCGAAAGATCACACTCGGCGTCCGGATGGCATCCGGAAAAAGCCGCAAAACTGCGGCTTTGGGGCTATGACAACGGAAAAGAAAAACAATGGTTTCTGTAAAGTGCTCTGAGCCATAAAATGGGCAGGCTTTCAAAAAAGCGCGCAATCGTTTCGCGCCTTCGTGTGAGTCCAAAAAATGCCTCGATCATAATGGCCGTGACAATATGCGTTCAGCAGCCAAAACAGGCTGTCCTACAGCGGGCCTGATGACCTAAATTACCGACATGATGACGAGTCTCCGGCGCCCGTCCACCGCGCGCGGCCTATTTGCGGTAATCGAGCGGCGGATCGCGATCCCCAAGCAGGGATTTATATTGATAATCCGGCCCCCGCACCTTGTCGAACGCGGCCTTGGCCTCGGCGCGCAGTTCGGGATTGGTGTACAGCTCGATTGCCGCCAGGGTCAGCGTCTTGGCCGCGACCTGGACGCCCTTGAAACCGATCGACATGCCGCTGGCTGCCGACGACTGCCAGCTGTGCGCCGAGGTGCCTGGCACCCATGTGGCGGTGCGCAGGCCGACGGTCGGGGTGGCGTAGGAAACATCGCCGACATCGGTCGAACCATAGCCAAGTTTCACATCATAAGGCTGGACCTCTTCCTGGCTGCCCAGCTTCAGGCCGGGCTTGTCAAAGCTGGCATAAATCTGCTCGGCAAATTTCTGCTCCTCGGGCGTATAGGTGATGCCGCCCACCTGCCGCAATTTGGCATCCATCATCTTCGCCAGCGGTTCGTTGACCAGCAGCGGGTTGTTGCCGTGGATCACTTCCCAGTCGACCTTGGTTCCGGTGCCCATCGCCGCGCCGCGCGCCGCTTCCTCAAGCCGGGTCCAGATCGCATCGACCTCGGCCGGATCGGGGTGGCGGACATAATAGAAGACCTCGGCAAAGTCGGGCACTACATTGGGAGCGGTGCCGCCTTCGGTAATCACATAGTGGATCCGCGATTCCTGCGGGACATGCTCGCGCATCATATTGACCATCATGTCGAATGCCTCGACTCCGTCGAGCGCGGAGCGGGCCTTTTCCGGGGCGCCGGCGGCATGGGCGGCGACGCCGCGAAAGCGGAATTTGGCCGAGCGGTTGGCCAGCGTGGTGCGGGCGGCGGCGGAATTCTCGTCATCGGCGTGCCAGTGCAGCGCGATATCGACATCGTCGAACAGCCCTGCGCGGACCATATAGACTTTGCCGCTGCCGCCTTCCTCGGCCGGCGTGCCATAGAGGCGGACACGGCCGGGAGTGCCGGTTTTTTCCAGCCATTTGCTGATCGCGATGGCCGCCTCGACCGATCCGGCACCGAACAGGTTATGACCACAGGCATGGGCAGCGGTCTTTCCGTCGATTGCCGAGCGGGTGGCGACCGCATCCTGGTTGATGCCCGGCAACGCATCATATTCCGCGAGGATAGCGATCACCGGGCCGCCCTTGCCATATTCGGCGGTAAAGGCGGTCGGGATGTCGGCGACTCCGGAGCTGATTTTAAATCCGTTTGCCTTGAGCGACTGTTTCAGAAGATCGCTGGACTTCTCCTCCTGATAGCCTACTTCCGCCCATTCCCACAATTGTCGCGCGGTTTTTGCCGTTTCATCGGCGCGGGCATCGATCAGCGCCGAGATTTCGGCCATCGTGTCGTTCTGCTGGGCTTGCGCAGCCACCGGGACAGAGGCAAGGGCAAATATCAGGGCGTATCGGATCATCGAAACCTCATTTCACTAGCGAATTTGTTAGATGATTGCACAACCCGGTTCGAGGGGCAACGTCCTTCTGGCTCCTCCTTTTGCGCCTCTTTTTCGGTCAATTGCAAAAAAGCAACTCGCAGGTGCAACATTTCATATTGCAACCTATTGCGGCGCGCGCATAGTTGGTTCACAATTTTTAAAGCCAATGGAGTCAAGCCATGCGTAAACTATCCTCCCTGATCCTTGCCGCCACGGCACTTTCGTTCACCGCATCTGCCGCATCGGCTGCAGAGGTCGAACGGAACGACCGTCTCTATGATGCAACCGGCTCGAGCGTCGCAAAAGTAAACCGGGTTACCGAAACCGGTGATGTTCTGGTTATCTACAAAGGCAAAGTTCGGCGGATCGACGCTTCGACCCTGTCGGAAAATGAAGGCAAGCTGATGACCAGCCTCACCAAGACGGAAATCCGTCGCCTCGACTAGGCCTAAGGCCACCCGAAAGCGCAGTGATCCTCACTGCAACCAGAAGCCGGTGCCTGCTGTCAGGTGCCGGCTTTTTTGATCGCTGCGGCGGCCGCCAGATCGGCCGGCCGGTTGATATTCATGAACAGCCGTTCGTCGGGCCAAGTTACCGTCACCGCGCCGCATTGCCGGACCAGCCAGTGCAGCGACGGCGCTCGCTCGCCCTGAGCGTGGGTGCCCCGGACGGCGTTGACAACGGCGCAGCGCCAATAGGCAAAGGTCGGGTGGGTCCGCTGGCCATCCTCTGCCACGGCGCAGTCGCCGCTGACCGAGAGCCGCTCGATCAGGTCGGGCGGTGCAAAGGGTGCATCCACGGGCACCGTCACAAAGCCGTCGATCCCCATCTTCTGCAACCGGTCCGCCAGGGAGAAGATCGCGCCCACCGGTCCGTCCGGTGCCTGCGGGTCGTCCGGGATGATCGCGAGTCCGGTGGCATAGTCTTCCCGGGCCGACAGCATTATCCGCTCCGACTTGCCGGCCATCCTGCGGATCAGGATGTCGATCAGCCGCTCTCCATCCAGTCGGATCACGGCCTTGTCGGCGCCCATGCGGGTGGACTGACCACCCGCGAGGATCACCAGGCAAGCTGTGGGGTTGGCGCTCATGTGATCGGACTTGTCTGCGGCATCGCCGCAATCTGTACTCAGCTGCCCACTCTGTCCAGCAATTCCCCGATCAGGTCGGTGGGTCCTGTGTCGGCTGGACGCTCTTCTGCGGCATAGTGCGCCAGCTCTGCCTCCAGTCGCCGGTCAAACAGCTTGCGATTGGGCTGCCGGGTGCGGCGCTCCGGCGTTGCGGATACCCAATGCCGACCAGCATCTTTGGCAGAACGCTGGGGATAGATAAACCCGTTGACTGGAAAAGCAGTGGTGCCCAGCTTGCCGATTGGGGCGTACCAGATACGTACAAGACTCCAATCATTATACTCCGAAACATCCCTTGCCATCACCTTGCGTTCGATCTGGCCGCGGCGACCGTTGATCGGCGACCAGTTGGCATGGCTGATCAGGATCGTGCGAGAATCGACAATCTTGCTTACCACCGCCACATGGCCAAGCTGCATCGCGCCATAACTGGGCAAAGACAGCACCGCGCCTTCGACGGGAGCTGTACCGCGCTGATAGATACCGGCGGCCTGATCCCACCAGCTATGGGCATCGCCATAGATTTGAATGCCGCTCAACTCCCTGGCAAAAGGCACGCACTGCAGATAGTCTTCCGCCTTTGCCGGCGGGGCCAGGAAGATGGCTTGAAGCACCAGCAGGATGGGAATGATCGCGTTGCGGAGAGATGCCGCAAAGGCGTTGAGGGTCGTCAGGTACATGCCCAAGGCCTAGCCGTATCGCGGAAAGGCAAAGCTAATGGGTATGATGAATCACTCGGTAACCATGATCCTGCCAGGCTGCGCTATCTTGGCGTAACGGTCCCGTCCGACACTTCGAAATGCAGCGCATTTTGCGGAATGTCCACGAACAGATCCGGTTCCGTTCCCGTCAGCCAGACTTGGCCACCGCGCGTCGCCAGCTTGTCGAAAAGCGCTGCCCGGCGCTGCGGATCAAGATGCGCCGCAACCTCGTCCAGAAGCAAGATTGGTCGGCCGGTGCGCCGCTCGGCGATCAGGTCTGCATGCGCCAGAATGATGGAAAAGAGCAATGCTTTCTGCTCGCCGGTGGAGCATTTTTCGGCTGGCTGTCGCTTGGCGGCATGAAAGACCTTGAGGTCGGTTCGATGGGGACCGCGTGTGGTTCGTCCGGCTGCCCGGTCTGCGGAACGAGACTGCCGCAGCATCTGGTGGAGCTGTTCCTCGGTGTGTACTTGATCATCCGCTAGATGCAAGTGGGGTGTCGCGAAGATGCTGCCGTCCGATTGTTGCAACCCTTCGTTGAGCGCGACCACGACCCGGCTGCGAGCCTCCGCAACCAACGATCCGAAACGCGCCAGCTGCACGTCAAGGCCGTCCATCCAGTCCCGGTCGGCCTGATATCCATCGGCAAGAAGCCGGTTGCGTTCGCGCCTGGCGGCTTCATAGCGAGCGCAGTTGCCCGCATGAGCGGGTTCCAGCGCGGTCACAAGACGGTCGAGAAAATTGCGGCGTCCTGAAGCTCCCTCGGTAAACAGGCGGTCCATCGCCGGCGTCAGCCACAAGATTGAAAGCCACTCGGCCAGATCATTGGTCGGGACCATCGCCTCGTTAATCCGGGTTTTGCGCCGTTCGGGTGTTTCGACGCTGGTACCGCTGCCAAGATGCACGTCGTCCAGCTGCGCGGCCACGGCAAAATCCCCGGGGCCGTGCTGATAGGCAATATCGCGGAGTGCTGCGCGGCGGAGCCCGCGTCCCGGAGCGAGCATCGACACTGCTTCCAGAATATTGGTTTTCCCCGCTCCGTTGGCACCGCTGAAAACCATGAATCCCGGTGCCGCATTCAGGCGCAACTCAGGATAATTGCGAAAATTGTGCAGGGTGAGCTGGGACAAGGTCATCTTGGGCCGTCACTAGCTTTCGCAACCTGTGAAGAGAAGCAAATTCGGCGGCAACATCTGTCCCCGCTGATTGAGGAAAGTTTGATACTAACACTTGGTTTTTTCCACTAATTATCAGCTTTCTTTGTTGAGCTGCGCGCTGCCAATATTACATAACATTCTGAAATACAAAGGAAGTGTGAAACTGGCATGCACCGTGCAATGTATCTTGCATCTTCGCAATAACGCGAAAAACAGTTTCAAATCGGAAGGATCTCAAAATGTTCTCGAATGTATCCAACAGTGTCTCCGCCGCCGTAGCCGCTATTATTTCTGCCGCTATTTTTGTCGGAGCCAGCATCGGTCCGGCAGTCAGCAACGCTGTTTCGGTTGTCGCTTAAGCGCACCTCAACCCAATTCCCGAAAGGACCGCTCATGTCACTCAATCTCCAAAATTCATTCGCCGCCGCTTTTGCAGCCGCCGTTTCGGCTGCCCTGTTTGTCGGTGCCAGCATCTTGCCGGCCCTTAACAGCGCATCGTCGATGGTGATCTGATGGCGAGCAAGAACAAAAGCGCACAAGCCGGGCCTGGCAGCTGGCCCGAACCGATCTCGTCAAACAAAGGAACCAACATGAAACTGAAGCTCGACAAGGCCAATGGCAAGCTTATGGGCGTGTGCTCGGGGCTGGCGAACTGGAGCGGTATGGACGCAAACCTGCTTCGTGTCATATTCGTTCTGGCGACAATATTTGGCTTTGGTTCTGCGATTATCATCTATCTGGCGATCGGACTGATTGTCGATTGATCCCGGCCATTATCCCCGCCTTCATGATATAACATACGGAAAATATTGTATTAAAATCGTAGACCGCTCTGATGAAACCGTGTAATTGAGATTTGAACATTCGCATTGCAACAGTCGGAGCGCAGATGTCCGCAGGCCATCATCATCACGGGGGGCACGCCGCCCACGGCCATCATGATCACAATGGTGGCCATGGACATATACCAACCAATTTCAGCCGTGCCTTCGCGCTCGGCATTGCGCTGAACATCACCTATATTCTTGTCGAAGTCATATATGGTCTGCTGGCCGGATCGATGGCTTTGCTGGCCGATGCCGGCCATAATCTGTCCGATGTTCTTGGCCTCGTTGTAGCCTGGGCTGGCGCAGAGCTGGGCAAGCGGCCGCCGAGCAAGCGGTTCACTTATGGGCTTGGCGGATCATCGATTCTGGCGGCGCTGCTGAACGGGCTTTTCCTCCTGGTTGCCTGTGGCGCTATTGCGCTGGCAGCCGTGGAACGCTTCAGCTCTCCCAGCCCTATCGCTTCGACCACGGTTATCATCGTAGCCTCGATCGGCATTGTCATCAATTTCGGCACGGCGATGCTTTTCGTGCGCGGGCAGAAAGAAGACATCAATATCCGTGGCGCCTTTCTGCATATGATGGCGGATGCCGCTGTGTCTGCAGGAGTTGTGGTTGGCGGTATCGTGATCTATTTTACCGGCTTGAACTGGATTGATCCACTGATCAGCCTGCTAATCGTGGCATTGATCTTCTGGAGTACGTGGGGATTGCTGACCGAAGCCGTGCGCATGTCCCTGGCCGGGGTCCCTCGAAATATAGATGTCGAGAAGGTACAATCCTATCTTGCTTCATTGCCTGGTGTTCAGGCGATACACGATCTCCACATCTGGCCAATGAGCACCAGCGAAACGGCAATGACGGCCCATCTTCTTTTACCGGGGGGGCATCCCGGCAAAGGGTTTCTGGGTGAGATTCAAAAACAGATGATGCACCGTTTTTCCATTCACCACACGACCATTCAGATCGAAGTCGACGATGGAGAAGAGGGCTGTCGCACGGATTGCGGCAGCGAAGACTGAAGCGCCCGTTGCAATCGTGCCTCCCTTCATCAGCAACTGGATGTCCGTGACTGGCCATCGCTGACTGCACCAAAAGACATCTTTCGTTGCGCGGTCGCAAAATAGATTTAAGGTCTTCGCCAATCCGCGGCATCCGTCCCGCGAGGGGAGGATGCGTGAACGAGAAAATCAAACCCAACTGGTTGTCGGAAATTGTCCGCCGCTTTTCCGTGTTCGTTTATTCCGTGAACGGATGGACGGCAGTACAGGAAAATCGCCCGCCTAGAAAAGCGGTTATCATTGCCGCTCCGCATACGAGCAACTGGGATTTTGTCTATTTTTTTGGGCTGACCAACAAGCTCGGAATAAAGTCCTACTGGATTGGCAAAGATACATTATTCAAATGGCCATGGGGAGGAATGATGCGCCGGATGGGGGGCATAGGGGTTAATCGCTCAAAATCACAAAATATGGTCAATGCGATGGTCAGGGAATTCGGCCGGCGCGATGATTTTCTCCTCACGATCCCGCCGGAGGGCACGCGGGGCAGTGTCAAGCAATGGCGGACGGGCTTCTATTATATCGCGCTGAAAGCGAAAGTCCCTTTGATTATTGGAATGATGGATTACTCGAAAAAAACCGGGGGACTGGGGCCATCCTTCATGCCCTCTGGCGATTATAAGGCCGACATGCAGAAAATCAGCAAATTTTACCATAGTGTAACCCCCAAATATCCGGACAAGGCGATGCGTGATATTGTTTCTACCGAACCCGGCGCGCTTGACGATCTGCAGACAGAAAAGCCGGCGATATGAATGTGCTGACAGCCCTGGGGATCAACTTTGCTTTGTTGGTGGTCATCATGATCATCCTGTGGCTGATATCCATAAAAATCCGCGATGTGTCCTTCATCGATGCTTTCTGGGCTTATGGTATGGCGGTTATGGCGAGCGCGTCCTTTCTGCAGACGGAAACCCCGGGAGCGCTGGCCTACACGATCTGGGCGCTGACGGCGCTATGGGGCATCAGGCTGGGAACGCATCTGTTTTTGCGCTGGCGCAAGGAAGGCATGGACGCCCGCTACAAGAAAATCTTGGGCCACGCGATGGACAAGCAGGGGATGAGTTTTGCGAAAGCAGCTCTGCTCAGGGCGTGGGCGTTGCAGATCCCACTGCTATTCATAGTCTGTCTGCCGGCGCAGCTCGGCATATTGCTTGCGGATGCCGAAGGTCTGAGTCTTGTTTCGATTATCGGTGCCGTGATTGCCGTGATCGGTATTGGCTTTGAAACCATCGGGGATATGCAGCTCAAGGCCTTCAAATCCAATCCGGCTAACCAGGGCAAGGTGCTGGATAGCGGCTTGTGGAAATATACGCGCCATCCGAATTATTTCGGCGATTTTTGTGCCTGGTGGGGAATCTGGCTGGTGGCGTTCCCAACCGGCTGGCCGGTTTGGGTCGCGGTGATCGGCCCCTTGTTTCTGAGCTTTACCCTGATGAAATGGAGCGGTGCCCCGCTGCTGGAAAAAAGCCTTAAAAAGAGCCGGCCTGATTATGTGGACTATATCAAACGAACCTCCGGTTTCTTTCCGATGCCGCCAAGTAGCGTGGCAGATCGGTGATTGAGCCGAATGATATAAGGAGTCCGTCCGATCTCTCCAGCCGGAATCCATCAAATTGCTTGGAGAAATTCAATATCTAAGCGGCTTCTTTCAGCAGCTTGTTTTCGATAATATTGGCAAAGACCTCGGGCTCCTGGGCACCGGGCACCATGAATTTCTTGTCGAAGATGAACGCGGGTACGCCGGTGATGAAGCGATCCTGCCACTCTGCTTCGACTGCCCGGACTTCGGCAGCATATAGATCGCTGCCGAGCAAATCGCGAGTTCGCTGCTCATCAAGGCCGACCGATGCAGCGATTTCCACCAATGCCTGATGATCGCTGACATCCTTGCCGTCAGTGAAATGTGCTTTGAACAGAGCGAGCTTGAGCGCGGTTTGCTTGCCCGTCTCGCCAGCCCAGTGCAACAGGCGGTGCGAGTCAAAGGTGTTCACCATCCGCATATTCTCATGATAGTTGAACTCGAAGTCCAGATTACTGCCCGCGCTGCGCAAGCGCTCCCTGTTTGCCTGGCTCTGCTCCGGTGTGGCACCATATTTTTGCGCCATATGCTCGTTTATCGACTGCCCCTCGGCTGGCATCGAAGGGTTGAGTTCAAAAGCATGCCAGGACAATTCAAAGCGCGCCTTGCCCTCAAACTGGGCCATCGCCTTTTCCAGTTTTTTATAGCCGATGATGCACCAAGGGCACACAACATCCGAGACAATGTCGACAGTGATAACGGGCGTCTCGGACATGGCTGTTTCCTTGGTCTGTATCAGGCCTTCTCAAGCGTACATTGGAGAGGATGCTCGTTTTTTCGAGCGAAATCCATAACTTGTGTGACCTTTGTTTCGGCCACTTCGTAGCTGAAAGTGCCACAAACTCCGACGCCTTTCTGGTGGACGTGGAGCATGACCCGTGTTGCTTCGTCTATGTCCATGTTGAAAAATCGCTTCAACACCAGCACCACGAATTCCATCGGTGTATAATCATCGTTGAGGATGAGCACTTTATAAGGGCTCGGTTTTTTGGTCTTGGCCCGGGTCTTGGTCGCGATACCCAGATTTGTATTGTCGTCGTCAGATCCCTTGTCCGGATCATTTTCCATGACCGGCTGCTCGCTGGTCCGATCGGGCCAACGGGAATTTGCAATGGGGAAAAGAATCTGCTGCTTCATCATCAGCTTCAAGATATGGTATTTTTACTGCCGAGGGCAAGGGGCGGTTTCATTGTTTCCACAGCTTTTACAGCCCTGGGCGGCGATGACTTGCAAATAAAAAGGGCCGCTCCAACGGAACGGCCCTTTTTGTCGATCGAAAAAGCTGGTTATGCAGCCGCTTTCAGTTCCTTGCGGATTTCGCTCATGCGATCCGCGATCGGCTGATAGGCCTTGCCTGCAAGCTTGACGACGGCGTCCGCATTGTTCGACGTCTGGTCCATCACCCGGTCCAGTCCGCTGCGCACATAGTCAGCCTGCTTCTCAAACATGTCCTTCGGCGTTGCGACGCTGAACAGCCCCTGCAGCGCACGGCTGGCTTCAACGAAGTTCTCGCGGGTATATTTCAGGTTGGTCTGGCCGATTTCCTGAGCACCTTTCGCAGCAATCTTACCGCTTTCGAGCAGGGTTTCGACATTTTCGCGGTTGAATTCAACAGCGTTCTTGGAAAGTGCAACCGCGCGGTCTGCAGCGGCTTTGGCCCGGGCCTGCGCATCAGCGGTCAGCTTTTCGAAACGCGTGCCGAACTTTTCAGCAGCTTGCTTGGCGTTGTTGGCGGCCTTGGTGTTGGCAGCCTTGGTGTTTTTTACAACGCGTTTGGTTGCGGTGGTCTTGGTGGTAGCCATTTTTCTGGTTCCTTTGGTCTTTTTCAATGTGGTCTTGGCAACGGGTTTCGCAGCGACTTTGCGTTTCGCAGCGACCTTCTTCGTAGCCAGCTTGGATGCTGCGGTTCTTTTGACAGCAGGCTTGGCCGCTGTTGCCGGCTTAGCAGCAGGAGCCGCCGGCGTTTGGGTTTCGGTTTTTGCCGGAGCTGAATCCGCTGCGGCTTTCTCGACTGGCGCGGCTTCAGCAGCCGGTTTGTCGGAAACGTTGACTGCGGAAGCTGCCGCAGAATAGGCTGCCTCAGCAGAAAGCGAGCCGGTTTCTTTTGCTGCAGGAGCAGCAGAGGTTTCGTTTTTCGTATCAGCCATCGGTTATCTCACTTCTATGTTGCAGTGCACAAATAAGGGGGGTGGGCGTGGATGTCAAGAAAAATGGTGCAGTGCACAATAAGCCGCTGCAAAGCCCGAAAACATACAGGTGCCGATTCCGCAATCTTTCATGGCCTATGTGGTTGATGATACCGGATTTGGTGCACTGCTGCAGATTTCAGTGGTTCGACGGGGCTTCTGCTGTACAGGTTGGAATATATTATCGAAAGTGCTTCATGTCCGCTCTGCTATCCATTGCTACCGCCGTCCCCGATCACCGGATCACGCAATCGGAGGTGCTGGCCGTACTGGCAAAGGCGCGGGGGGCTGCCCTGCCGGCCCGGCTGGAGCAGATCCTTGGCAATAGCGGGATCGATCAGCGCTATCTTGCCTGCGAGGCGGATTATTATCTCGAACCCCGCAGCTGGACGAGCCGGGCGGCGATATATGGTCAGGTCGGAGCGGAACTGGCGCAAAAGGCGGTCGCGGATGCTATGGAAAAGGCGGGGTTCTTGCCTTCGGATATAGACGCCATCGTTCTGATCTCGACCACCGGGACGATGACGCCTTCCATTCCCAGCCGGATGATAGAGGCAATGGGCTTTAATCAGGCGACCCAGACCATTCCGGTTTTCGGTCACGGCTGTGCCGGCGGCGTGCTTGGGCTTCGGCTGGCCAATGATCTGGCGGCGGCCAATGGCGGCCAGAATGTCCTGCTGGTTGCCCTGGAATTGTGCAGCCTTTCCTATGACTATAGCCAGTTCGACAAGAAGAACATGATCGCCACCGCGCTGTTTGCCGACGGTTGCGCGGCAGTGGTGATCAGCGGCAAGGCGGGCGAGGGCGATGCTCCCGCTTTTCGGGCTTTCGAACAGAAGACTTGGCCGGATACGCGCGACATGATGGGCTGGGAGGTAGGGGCTACCGGTTTCGATCTCGTGCTGGCCCGCGATATTCCCACCTTTGTCACCAAGGACTTCGCGCCTTTTTGCGATGCGTTTCTGGAGGGGCAGGGCCTGGCAAAATCCGATCTCGCCGAACCCGCCTGCCATCCCGGCGGGGGCAGGGTGGTGGAAGCATTGGAGGCATATTTTGCTCCCGCGATCCCAGCCATTCCCGCCACCCGTGCGATCCTGCGCGAGCATGGCAATATGTCGTCGCCGACCGTTCTGTTCGTGCTTGAGCATATTTTGCAGCAGAAGCCGGACAAGCCGATCTTGCTGACCGCGCTGGGACCGGGCTTTACCGCAGCGCTCGGGATAGTTGATCCGCAGGGGGCGGCATGACCGATCCGCTCGGTGCCCTATTTACCAGCAGCCCGACTCCGGTGACATGGGTGCTGGTCTATATCGTGGTCCAGCGGCTGGCCGAACTGGTTCACGCCAATCGCAACACCCGCCGGCTGCTCGGCGAAGGCGGGCAGGAACATGGCGCGGACCATTATCAATATTTCATCTTTCTCCACAGCGCCTGGATCGCGATCATCGCGCTGCTGGTCGATCCGCAGCATGCCATCCATCCGGCGATGCTGGCGCTGTTTGTCGCCACGCAGCTGTTGCGGCTCTGGACACTGGCCAGCATCGGCCGCTGGTGGACCACCCGGATCATCTCGGCACCGCATTTCGACCGCGTGAAGCGGGGCCCCTATAAATTCATCAGCCATCCCAATTATCTGGTGGTAGTCCTCGAGATCGCGATCGTGCCGCTGATGCTGGGCCTGCCCTGGGTGGCGCTGGTCTTCTCGATCCTCAACGCGCTGTTGTTGCGACACCGGATCGGGGTGGAAAACAAGGTGCTTGGCGAGCGCGGCCAGGCCAAAGTTCGTGAAAGTTCGTGAAAGTTCGGGCCAATAAGCGGTTTTTTGGATGGCCGAAAACCTCATATTCTATCTTAAAAATCGGCTATAAATTTTTAGGATAAAATAGAAATATAAAGACAAGAGTCCGTCGAGCAGCTGTCTATTCGGCTTTGCCGTTCAAGCGAGTTTCCGCAGCGGCTCGGTGACAAATAGATTCCTGTCTCTGCCGCTGCGCTTCATTTCATAGAGGGCGGTATCGGCAGCCTTGAGCAATTGCTCGGCACCATCGCCGTCCAGTGTCTGAACAGCGATGCCCACGCTGGCCGATGGTCTCAGCACATGGCCGTTGATATTCGCGGGTCTGGCAAAGCCGGAAAGAAAGGCGGCAGCGCGTGCCGCAGCGTGTTCCCTTTCGGGCACACCCGGGATCAGGATCAGAAATTCGTCGCCGCCCAGACGGCCGACAATCTCGTCATCTGCGCAGCTTTTGGTCAGCCGGTCGGCAACCTCGACCAGAAGATGATCGCCGATATCATGACCCAGCGTGTCATTCACCTCCTTGAAATGGTTGAGATCGATCAGCGCGACGGCAAAGCCGATGCCGGTGCTGGCGAAAGACTGTTCGGCCAGCAGCAGATGGTTCATCATTGCGCGGCGGTTGGCGAGGCCGGTCAGGGCGTCGCTATGCGCCTGCTTCCATATGGTGTGCCGCATGATCAGACCGGAAATGATCTGATTGTAGCTGTCGATGACGAAACGGATCATCAGCAGCGCAATCGTGATCATGCTCCACCCCATCATCAGCTCGTCAAAGCCGCCGAACAATATCATGGCAAATGCGGAGGGCAGGACGCCCACGATCAGAACGGTGACCGCCGCCCTTTTTATACAGGCCAGGCAATGGGCGATGCAGGTCGACCCGAAGACCAGCGACATGGGAATGAATATCTGGTTTTCAAATGCGTCGGTTGCCACGACAAAGACCGACCAGAGGCTCAGGAAGGTCACGATGCCGACCGAAAGCAGGCTGAGATTGCGCAGCAGTTTTCGCGAGGAGCCCCGGAACTCCTTATGGTCGGGAAGCCGCACCCACATGATCATCCGGACCAGGCAGGCCAGTGCAAATACACCCATCCAGGCATAATAGATGATCGCCACGCCCTCGTGCGCGGACAGGATCATCACCGCCAGAAGATTGAAGATGGCGACCAGATACAGCATCGGCACGTGAGTCATTGCCCGTCGCAACTGCATATCCTCTACCGATGACTGGATTTCCGGCGGAATTTTCGGGGACAGCCACGGAGCTTGCCCGAGCAGCGGCCATTTTTTCCCGAATAGCGCCGTTATATTCATGAGTTGGGGACATCCTGCCATAGCCGATCGTGCAAGATAATCTGACTAGGCAGGGGAAGTGAAAATAGGGTTAATAAACCATTTCCGGGCGCTCAAAAATAAGTCCCGGCAAAGGCGCAAGGCTTTGCCGGGACTATATTTTACCGTTGCTGGCCGGCCGGACCGATGTCCGCCCGGTTCAGCGGTCTAGAATTTCGCGCTGGCCTGGATGCCGTAGAAGCGCGGTTCGGCCGGAATGAAGGTCGGATAGCCGAACGCGCCGCCGGTGTTGCCGGCATCGAGCAGATAGTCCTTGTTGGTCAGATTTCGTACAAAAGCGGCAAGTTCGAACCGGTCTTCGGCAAAACTGACACCACCCTTGGCATTAACCAGCGTGACCGGGCCCTGCGCGATCTCCGGACGGTTGGTGGTTTCGAAGAAGATCTTGCTGCGATAGGTGATGCTCGGCGTCAGGAACAGGCGCATGCCATTGCTCAGCGGCGCGTCGATCGTGAAGCCGCCGGCGGCCTGCCATTCCGGCTGCAGGCGGAAGCGGTTGCCGGCATAGATGCCGTTTTCCGGCTTGTCGTCGATGCCGCCGTCGATCCAGCCGACATTGCCGAAGACGGTCAGCCAGTCGGTCGGGCGCAGCTGCAGCTCGGCCTCGACGCCGAGATTGCTGGCCGAACCGGCGCTTTCGGTGAGGGTCGATCCGACCGGCAGGCCAGAGGGATCATTGGGATCGGAGATGATGCGCGAGACCTGGAAATTGCTGTATTTCTGATAATAGACGCCGAGCGAGCCGGACAGAATGCCGGACGAACCCTTGATGCCGCCTTCATAGTTCCAGACATTTTCCTCGGGGATGACGCTGCTCGATGTCGCCGTCTGGTTGACGGTGGGCGAGCGACGGCCCTTGGAGACGGTGGCATAGATATTGACATCGTCGGACAGGCGATAGAGCGCATTGAAGCGCGGCAGGACTGCGGTAAAGCTGTCTTCCGACCACAAGGTACCGTTGGTCGTCGTCTGGCCCGGGATCAGCGATCCGCCAGTGAGAACGCTAGCCGGTGCGATGGCATTATAACCCGACTTGCGCTTCTCGATCAGCCCGCGAACGCCGGCGGTCAGCTCGAGGCTGGGCGTCACCGTCCAGCGTACATCGCCGAACACCGAATAGCTGTCGTTAATGCCGAGGTTGGTGAACTCGGAGCTGTAGGGAAGCACGGTGGCCAAACCGCCGGTCAGGATCGCCGTGGCACCAGCAGCGGCAACGCTGCCGTCGGCGGCAATGCAGCCGAGGCCGGGAATCAGGTTGGCGCTGCACTGCAGGAAGGTCCCTTCCTCGCTGGAGAAAGGCACGCGCTGGAAATTGTCCTCGTGGAAATAGTTCCAGCCGAACGAGGCGCGGACATTGTCGTCCTGATAGGCGAAGCGCGATTCATGGCTGACCTGCCAGCCCTGCGAATCCTCGGTAAATTCCAGATACCAGGCAGCCGAGCCGTCGGCGTCGAACACTTCCTGGCTGTCGAACTTGCGATAGCCGTTGACCGTTGTGAAGTTCCAGCCGTCGGCAAAGTCATAGCTGGCGGTCAGATTGCCGTCATAGACCTCGCGGCGCAGGCCGAGATCGTCGCTGCCCAGTGCCGATGCCGAAATCCCGGCCGGCGCGCCGGACAGATTGGCGGGGCCGAACTTGTTGGCCGGGCCAGCGGAGGTCGGGAAATTGCCCGAGATGAAGGGCGTGCCGCTGTTGCGCTGCTGGTCATAGGTGCCGATCAGGTCGATGGTCAGCGCGTCGCTTGGCGTGAAGCGCAACGAGCCGCGCAGCCCGAGCTGGTCCTGCGCATAGAGATCGCCCTGCCGGTCTGACAGGTTGGTGATATAGCCGTCACGCTTCTTCCATTCGCCGGCGACGCGGGCCGCGATCATGTCATTGCCGATGTTGACATGGCCGCTGACCAGCCGCTGGTCGAAATTGCCGATCCCAGCGGTCAGCTTGCCCGAAAAGCCGGGTTCCGGCTTGGCCGAGACGATGCTGATCGCGCCGACGGCGGAGGCGGTGCCGAACAGGGTCGCCTGCGGCCCCTTGATTACCTCGACCCGGTCGACATCATAGATCGCCTGGTAGGAACCGCGCGAGCGCGAGATATCGACGCCGTTATAGTAGAGCGTGACCCGCGCCGCCTGCTGCGACGAGCCGCTGTCCGAGGTGATGCCGCGGATGACGATGCCGGGATTGTTGGCACTCTGTTCCTGGATATTGAGGCCGGGGACATAGTTGGACAGTTCGTCGAGATCGGACACGCCGAGCCGCTCCATCTGCTGGCTGGAGACAGCGGAAATGGTGATCGGCACATCGGTCGATTTCTGTTCGAATTTCTGCGCGGTGACGATGATGACATCTTCGTCGGCTTCCTCTGCGACATCGTCACCGCCGGTCTGGGCGAGGGCCGGCGCGGCGACAAGCAACGCAGAGGCGAGGGCGATCAGCGAGGGCCGAACGAGAGCGAGGGGAGACGATTTTGTCATGGAGGGAATCAACCTTTTTATGTGCGACACTGGAATGGATGGTGCAGTGCAGCAAAGCTGTGACAGGCTGACGGGGTTTGCATGACAGTTTGCATAAGGCTGTGCGACAGTCTTGTGACGGCTGGAATCTCGGAGGAAAAGATGGGCCCGCTCGCCCGCCGCCGAACGCAGCAGGCAACCTTTTCGACCGCAGGGCGTTAAATATTTGAACAACAAAAAGGAATTTCCATTGAGCAATTTGAGCTTTCCCGAAGATACATTTGTCGTCGTTGCCACGGGCGAGGAGGCCAAGACCTTCCGCGTCAAGGGCGGCTCGCTGGAGCATGACGGCGACTGGACGCCGGGCGATCTCGCCGACCAGGGCCCCGCCGGCAAATCGCCGTCCGAACAATCGCCGCGCGAAAGCATGGAGGCGACCTTCTCGAAGATCATTGCCGAGCGCCTGTACCATCATGCCCACAAGGGCGATTTCGAACGGCTGATCCTGGTCGCCGATCCCGACACGCTAGGCGAAATCCGCCCGCTGCTACATCAGGAAGTGACCGACAAGCTGGTGCTGGAACAGGCGAAGACGCTGATCAATTCGCCGGTTGAGGATATCGAGAAGTCGATTTCGCAGTAATTGCGGATGGTGGCATTGATGATGCCATATTTGAGTTAGGAAAGGCGCCGGTGTTTTTATGCCGGCGTTTTTTTGTGCGTGAAAGGCTGGGGAGCGCGATGTTCGTCATCCTGAACTTGGTTACCTAGCGGTGGCCTTCGGTTCAGGATCTCTATCGGTTCACGCGAAGCCGCGAAGTTTTTGAGCCCCTCTCCTCTGGAGGAGGAGGCAGTTAAGGGGTGAGGGCGTGCAACTAGAGTGCGCTCCTCCCTGAATTTTCCTATTTCGAAACGTCTGATAAAAGGTATTGCACAACCACACTCTTGCGCTACTAATTGTCGATAATTGGAAGGGGAAATAAATTGACAACTCTAACTGAGAATATCATCAATAGAGTAGACAAGCTCCCGAAGCCAAGTAATTATGCTCAAGCTTTACAGCCTATATTTGAGGCCATAAGTAACTCGCATTATGCGATTTCCGACCGCTTTGATGACCATGCATTGAGCAAGGGCCGAATCCTATTGGATGTTAAAAACTTAAAGAAGCAAAATGCCTTGCAAATTAGTGTGAGTGACAATGGAATTGGCATGGATGCGACCCGTTTCAAAGCTTTTTGTGAGGTAGACACGGACTATAAAAAAGAAAAAGGCGGGAAGGGGGTCGGCCGACTTTTTTGGCTGGATTCATTCGAGAAGATTAATGTTACGAGCCGGTATGACTCAACTGAATCAAAAGAATTGGAATTCAATTTCCGATTGAGGGACTCTAATCAGATTGAAGAATGTGAATCGCCAAATGTAGGTTTTTCTGGATTAGGCACTGAGATCAAGTTCTCAAAAATCAGAAATAATGAGTATGCGGAAAATTTTCCTAAGCGAGAAGACACCTTTTTAAGATATTTTGCTTCTCACTTTATTTCTGACTTTTTAATGGATGCGAGTCCAGAGGTCGTCGTGACCATCGATGGAAGCGAGCATGTGTATCCTTCATCAGTTCGATCTTTGGTTCTTAAAGATTTAGACAATGTAGCTTGGACTAGCAAAAAATTCGGAGAAATTGAAATCACCGGATTTCTGTGTGATAATGAAGCTAGTGCGGGTTTGGATGGTCGGCATCAAGTTCATTTGCTTGCTGATGGGCGCACTGTCGAAACGCGAAAAGTTGACGGACTTCTGGGGCTCGGAGGAATTGTTTTTGAAGAGAGAAATGATCTTTGCATACACGTGTGTGTCGACGCGCCCTTTTTAAATTCTCGGGTCAATGAGGGGCGGACGGCATTTAATATTCCCGAGGCACGCCTCAAAGAGCTGACGAGGGAAGTGTGCGATAAAACCAAAGAAACGTTCTTGAGACGTCAAATTTCCAGCTATAAAATACAACGGGCCGAGAATTATCGGGCGTTCATTGAACGTTATCCGATTTACGATTTCGATGATCCGGAGCAGCAACTAGACCGCGTTCCTTTCGGTGCGAATGAACCAGAAGAGTTTGCGGCTGGATTGGTGAAAATGCAGGTTCGTCGAGAAGAAGAAAGGCACGAACATCTGCAGAAAGTTGTGGAAGAGATTAACGAGCACGATTTTCAAGGTGCTGATTTCGCCGAAACAATTGTTAACGCTGCGGAAGAGCTTCAAAGATCAGAAGAATTGTCTCTGGCTCAACATGTGGTGCGTCGAAAGCTCGTATTAGAGTTGTTAGATGTGCTCCTGCGGCGATATCGGGAGGTGGGTGAAAATAAAGATTACTATCTCGAAAGAACAATTCATTCCGTTCTCTGCCCTACTAGCGTAAGTTCAAATAATGTATCTCAATTAACTTCGCGACGTCATGATTTGTGGGTTGTTGACGAGCGCTTAACTTTCGGTCGCGCATTTGCTTCTGATCGTCGCATTGATGGAGTTCTTGCGGACAATTCATCAGCTTTGAGGCCGGATTTGATTGTGTGGAATTTAGCCTATGGCCTCTCTTTTTTTGACGGTCCGGAAGGCGAGGGCCCAGACGTTTCTAACGCCATCTCAGAAATGATGATCATTGAATTGAAGAAGCCGATGCGGAAAAGCTATCCTAAGGTTGAAGACAACGTTGAGCAGCAGGTATTAAAGTACATAAATCAGCTTAAGGGCGGTGAAATAGAAAGTTTTTCACGAGATCGAGTTAGGCCGTGTTGACAAAAGACTTTAGCCATAGTCGGGCGGCGGCGAGGTTGAGGAAGCTCTCGAAGGAGAGGACGGTTTTGTCATAGCGGGTGGCAATACGGCGCTGTTGCTTCAGCTTTCCGAACA
>Ga0208017_100054_pt1 | contig 48219 bp, 36 predicted proteins | sample 30_taG_FD_184104 | JGI IMG/M metagenome (GOLD analysis project Ga0208017, IMG submission 184104) | Marine viral communities from Cariaco Basin, Caribbean Sea - 30_WHOI_OMZ (SPAdes) (version 2) | ecosystem: Environmental > Aquatic > Marine > Oceanic | place: Caribbean Sea: Cariaco Basin... | reverse complement strand
CTTGCTGGAACCCATCGGTAACATCCCGCCAGCAGAGGCCGAGGCAAACTTCTATGCCGCTCTGGAAAGATCAGACATGGCCGCGTAACTAAGACAAATCAGCCTCCGGAAAACCCGGCGCGGTTCAAAGTTCCTGCACGACATTTAGGTAAGCGGTGTTTGGATTGGCCCAGGCGCTGATCGCCTTGCCGTCCGTCGGCACGGCCTTCAGTTGGCGCAACTCCCTCATCGCTTTCCAATCGCATTCCTCCACGATGATCGGCACTACACGGGCGGTCCCTGCGGCGTGGCGTTCAAGCGCGCGTCTCATTTCGCGCTCGACACAGTAGTCGGATGCGATGAAGTCGGGGCTCACCAGGAGCAGGAACAGGTCGGAAGCCTCAAGTTCCCGTTCAATCTCAGCGTCCAGTTCGCAACCAGCCAAGATGTTGCGATCATACCAGGTCTCAATACGCCCTTCCCTTGTAAGGTTCTTGAGGTGGACGTGCAGCCGATCAAGCGCGGCCTTGTCGCTATGAGAATAAGAAATAAATGCCCGCATCTGCTCAACTCAAATGTTTAATGTTTGTTCATGATTGACCCAAAGCGCTACCTACGTGAGACACGGCCTGTAGCGCTTGAACCCGAAACCACTGTTATACTGTTTACAGTCAGCGCTTCTTGTTCGACTGGGACAACACCGAAGCGGCAAGTGTCTTTGTCTTTTCAGAATAGCGATCGCTGCGAAGTACCTTTGACGCGAGGTCCTCCATTTCCGCTCCGGTTTGCCGATTGGTCTTTGACTGAGACAACGCCGAACCAGCAAGCTTGCGGGCGATCTGTGAAGAGCCAGGTTTGAAAAGGGTGTCTGCTGCAAGCGAGGCAACCTTGGTCGAAGTTCCTTTACGATTTACCGCCATACTATCCTCCATATGGTGTTTGGTTTGCTTCTAGTTACTAGATGTGGGATTTGAGCCAACTTTTCTCAAGCTTCATCAGTGACATTTTAAAATGGCAGCCTCGCCTCAAAAAGGTCTGGCGTGTCTTCGTCGCGCCGCCTGCTCAGGCCTTCACCAAGATGCAGGCACGGATGTTTAATACGTGTCAGGCCTTTGCCGCCCTCAAAATGGACCCACCCTCCTCTGGGCATGCCCACGCTTACGATCAGCGCCCCGCATATTGGACAAGTCCGCCTGAAGGATGCGCCCTTCTTGCTTTCACGATCGCCTCGAACTGCCCAACCTCCGCGAACGGATACCGTGCGCCCTGTCGACAGACGGCGGGTGTGTGCCTTCCTGTAATACCAACGGTCCGTCATCCCAGCCCCCTCCTTTCCTCGACCCGGCTGCCGCTTGGGGTCGAACGCACGTAGAAGCCTTGTGGAATAGCCTCTTGCACCAGCCCGACATGGGATATCAGGCCCACGGCACGACTGCCCTCTGTCAGCGCGGCAAGAACTTGGATCACCTGATCCAGTGTGCCCGCCCCATTTTCGGTGTCGAGGCTCCCAAAGCCTTCGTCGATGAATATTGTGTCCATCCGAATCCTGCCCGAAAGGCTCTCGACCACATCAGCGAGCCCAAGCGCGAGGGCCAGTGCCGCGATAAAGGTCTCGCCGCCTGACAACGTGGCTGTCGGGCGCGCCTTGCCGGTGTTGATGTCGAAGGCCTCGATTTCGAGCCCACGCTTGCCGCGACCGCCAGATGCCTCGAGCCCACGCGTTAGCCGGTAGCGACCACGTGTCATAGGGTCGAGCCTCATATTCGCCGCCTCAAGAACCTGGTCGAACATTGCTCCGATCGCGAAGGTCTCGAGTGTCATCTTGAAATCGTTCTTGCCGTTAGCCAGATCGGCCAGCCCCCGGAGCGGACCAGTCTCGGCTTCTAGCCGCTCGGTTTCGGCCAGAGCCGCGGCAAGCGATTCCTTGAATTTGGTCAGTGACGATACATCCGTTCTCGCTGTGGCAAGTGCAGCGTTGGCCGCGTTCAAGGTCTGGGTGGCGTCTGTCAACGCCAGCTGAAGCGGGGCAAGATCCGGGCGTTCACGATCTGCGCAAGCGGCTATGGCGTTATGCAATGTCGTGCGAGCAGCGATCAATCCATCGCGGTGATCGGTTACCTTCTTGCGGTCGGCGTCTAGAGTCGGGAAATGGCTCTTGCAAGCATCATATCCCGCTTTGTCCAGCCCAACCTCGGTAAGCCGAGCGACAAAATCACCTTGTGCCTTCTTCACGCGCTGCTGCTGCCCGTCGCGCGCCCGCTTCGCTGCTTCTAGCTGCTCTTGCGAACGGGTGAGCACCTCACTGGCGGCTCGGTCCTGTTGCGTCGCCACTTCCAGCGCCTCGGAGAGTTGCCTTTGCTCTCTCTGCAAAGCCTCCCGTCGAGCGACAACCGCCTCGGGCGTGCGCAGACCTTTCGGCAGGGCCTCAATCACTGTGTCCAGCTTGGCGCGCGCGCCGGCAAGAGCGGTCTCGGCTTTCCCCGCAGCGGTGCGCGCCGAAGCCTCGCCGGTTTCTGCCTCAGTCACCTTGCGCTTGAGCTCGGCCAACTGCTCCGCCATCGCGTCCAGATCAACCGCCTCTCCAAGCGTGGCGACGGTGCCTTCAATCCGCGCGATTTCGGCTTCGAGTTGCGCCAACGTGCGCTCAGGGCGCTCCTGTTCCTCCAGCGCCCGCTTCTTTTCGTCGAGCCGCATTCGGAAATTGCCGAGGTCGCTTTCGGCCCGAACTCTGGCTTCGGAGGCGATTCTAGCCTGAACCTGAGCGCTCCGAAACGCTTCTGTCAAACCAGATTGTTCAGGCGCACCATGGGCAGGCGCAGGATGATCATGGGAACCACAGACAGGGCAGGGCGCCCCTTCGGTCAACTTTTCCGCGAGAATGATCGCTTGCGTGCGCGAAAGCCGTGCCTCGGCATCTACCAAGGTCGCATCAGCGGCTTGCGCCGCGTCGGTTCTTGTCGCCAGTTCACTCGATGCCGCTTCAACATTTCGTTGAGCATCCGCGACAGCTTCTTGCGCCCTAGCATACGCCGCTGCCTTGACCCTTTCTCGGTTGAACTCGGCCAGCTCACCGGTCAGCTGGCCTCGCTCCGTTTCGGTCTTTCGCGCTTGATCAAGCGCCAGATCGGTCGCATCGCGCTGAGACTTGAGCTTCTCTCGGGCATCAATGGCCTCGGTCAGAGCCTTCTTCGCTGAAGCTTCGTCCTTCACAGCGTCGTCAAACGCGCTTCTAAGATCCGCTGCCTGCCCGACCTGCTTCTCGATCGCCTCCAACCTTGTCAGGTCAGCCTGAACTTGTTGCCGTCGGTCCTCGCCAGACTGTGCCTCAGCAAGTTTCTTTTCCGCCAACTCCTTCGCGCCAGTGGCGATGTTGAGTTCCGCCTCGGCCTTCGTGACAGCCTCCACCGCTTTCAGGCTATCCTGCTCCGCATCGCACCAAGCCGTCTCAAGATCACGGGCCTGCAAGGCATTCCGGACAGCCTCAATGCGCTTGGCCAGCTCTTCGACCTCGATCGTTCTCTTTTCTAGATCATCGACAGCCTGCTGTGCCGTGTCGGCAGAAGAAAATGCCTTTTCGATTTGCTCGCCTTCGGTCAGAGCTTTGCGCGCAGCTTCGTTTGCCATCTCCGCACCACGCTGAACGCCCTGCTTTTCTTCGACTTCGGCTGCGGCTGCAGCAATCCCAAGTTCAAGCGCTTCGGCGCTCTCGAACCCGCGTTCCTCGAGGCGAGCCAGGTAGAGCGCGCGCTGGTCGCGCAACGCTCGTTCTGCCGCTGAGGCTTCTTCCTTCAGCCTTGCGGCGAGATCGCGATAGACCTTCACGTCGAAAAGATCCCGCAATATCTCGACCCGCTCATCCGTTTTTGCGGCCAGGAACGTCTCGAACTTGCCTTGCGGTAAGAGCACGATCTGTCGAAACTGATCTGCCCCGTAGCCAAGCAGCGCCTCGACCTGCTGCCCTACTAGCGAGACCTTCTTTTCCGCAATGACACGGCCGGACTGACTCGGACCAAGAGTGTCCACCGGAATCCCGGTGACGTCGAATAAAGAAGCTTCCGCCGCGTCCTCAGTGGTCCCTTCACCGCGTGCCTTCGGACGTTCCTGCGCCGGACGACGACGGATCAGGTAGGCCTTGGTGCCCAGCTCAAAGACAAATTCGACTTCGGTAGGTAGATCCGAAGCGGCGTGATCCGAGCGTAGTGAACGTGGTTCCTGATCAGTCCTAGTCGGCGCCCCGAATAGCGCGAAGGACATCGCCGAAAACAGCGTCGACTTTCCCGCGCCGGTCTGACCATAAATTCCAAACAGACCCGTCTCCAGCGCGGACCGGAAATCGACTACCTCGGTTGTGGCAAATGGCCCGAAGGCTTGAAGCGATAGGCGAATGGGTCTCATGTCTGCTCCTCCCCGGAGGCTACTGCGTGGAGCTTTTCCGCGACGATCGCGACTTCGGTGGCGTTTGGTTCCCGGCCGCGCACAACCTTCACGAAGTCGCCAATCATCTCGATCGGCGTCACAGTGGCCCGCCCGCTGCCGAGCGCCTCGGTCTCCGCCGCGCGCTCCTGCCGGGCATAGGCCAGATGGCAAGCATTGGGATAGGTCGCGCGCAACCGCTTCATCGGATCGATCAGAGGGTTCTCATCCGTCAGGATGGCCTGGATGAAATCATCAGACGGCGTTCCCTCCAGAAGTTCCGAGAATTCCCCGGTAAGCGAGCGCACTTGCCGGATCGGTCGGAACGGCACGGTGCGGATCTCGGCCCCTTCAGCCTGCAGATCGACGACAGTCATTGATTTTTCGTTTCCTGCCTCGTCGAACCCGAAAGCGAGCGGTGCGCCGGAGTAACGAATATGGCTCGCGCCCACTTCCTGCGGCTTGTGCAAATGTCCTAGTGCAACATAGTCCGCCCCGTCGAAGACATCGGAGGGAACAGTTTCGATACCCCCGACTCGCGTCAAGGCCCGCTCGGTCTCGCCAACCGCACCCCCCGCGACGAAAGCATGGGCCACGACGACCCAACGCGCCCCATCAGGCACCTGCCTCCTCGCCGCAGCGATCTGAGCGGCAACGACTTCCGCTGGCGCATTAATGCTTTCATCCCCGAACACCTCGCGTGCGGCGTATTCATAGGAAAAGGGCAGTGCGGAAAAGGCGATCTCGCCTTGCGCGTCACGCAGCACCAGTGGCGCCTCTACCGCGTCGGCAATCCCGCGCACCAGCACACGAGACGCGGTGGAAAAGACAGACATTGCCTCGATCCGGTCGCCAGAATCGTGATTTCCAGAGATCATCACCACAGCGGCTTCGGTCTCCTCCGCCACGCGCTTGAGAAAACGATTGAACTGCCGGATCGACGAATTGGGCGGCGAGGCACGGTCAAAAACGTCCCCCGCAATGACAAGAACATCGGCCCGTTCGGCCACAAGCGCTTCAAGGATCTGACCCAGGATAACCTCATGATCATCCTCGAGGCTCAACCCCATGAACTGCCGCCCCAGGTGCAGATCTGCTGTATGAAGTATTCGCATCCGATCAATCCATTTTCTATACGTATAGTAAATGTATGGACCTTGCGCGCCGAGTCAAGTACTGCTTCGTGCATGAGCCTAGAAGACCTCAAACACGCGCAACGCGAGCGAATTTTGTTCCTCGATCAATGCCTGACCTGGAGAGGTCAGGCGAACCGTCGTGACTTGATGGAACGATTCAATATCTCGATGGCACAGGCTGCCGTTGACTTTCGAACCTATCTCTCTCTGACGAACACGCCGCCAGTCTATGACGCCGGGGAGAAGGCCTACTTCTCGACCGGCGACCACTGCGCATTGACTGAGGCTGGCCCGGAACAAGTTTTCGAATTGCTCGATGGCAAGGCGGCATCGCTTGGCGCGAGCATCCCGCTTCCCACTCGCGTGATGGATTCCACCGTCGTCGCACAGCTCTACCGCGCGATGAAGGGCGAACGAGACATCCAGATCACCTACACCTCGATGTCAAGCGGCCTCTCCGACCCTCAGTGGATCAGTCCAGTTCAGTTTCATTTTGACGGAGAGGCAATCTATCTCCGCGCATGGAGCTATAAGCACAGTGCGTACCGCGATTACCTCCCAATACGAATAGCGAAACAAACTGAGATGAAAACGCGGGAGCGGCCTGCTCCCCTGCCTTTTGACACGGACTGGAATAGCTTAGTGCGCTTGTGGATACGCCCGCGTTCAGATCTATCCGATGCGCAAGCTCGAGCCGTCCGGCTAGAGTATGGCTTTGACGACAAAACGCATTTGCTGATCGAAACGCGTAAGGCGCTCGCATTTTATGTCGTAAGACGATGGCGCCTCGATGACGAAAAAGCTCGGCTAGAATTAGATAGGATGGAAGAATTGGGTGCGTAAAGTACGCCCTGCGCGAAAAAACTGCAAATTCAATGCCGAACAGGATGATATAAAACAGTGGCCCTGTCTGCATCTGTACGCCAACATGAGCCTAATGAAACTGACATAGTAAGCTGACATCTTAATTTCCGCATGACGGAGGCAAGGCATTTCGGCCAAGTGGGATACAGAACGCACGACAGACACGCCCCCTGCGCACACTATCCAAACTGCGCTGCTAACAAGCGCAACAAGCTTCAATGCGGTTGGAAAGCCGGAGCCTTTTCAGACGGCCGCCGTAGACGGGCGAGATCGAGCGTGGAATATTGAACCAAGTGCTAGATGCGAGGATGCAGAAGCAAGTGTTGAGGGAGCGTAAGTTGACTGTCAGTGTTCATAATCCCGATCAGTATATGGCGGCGCTTAGGACGATCGTCGCGCAGGGCCGGAAGCGGATCGGGCTGTTGGTTGGCGCTGGAGCTTCTGCCGGAATGGCAAAACCCGATGGCACCTATCCGCTCATCCCGGCAGTTGCGGGGCTCACGGACCAAGTTCTCACGACACTTGCCCCAACCTATCAAAAACAGATTGATGGCCTGAAAGCCGAACTCGCGCAGCATGACATCGAGACGATCCTTTCGAGGATTCGCTCTCTGAGCCAAGTGATTGGTTCGTCGAAAGTCCACGATCTCGACGGCCCAGGCTTTGCGACCTTCGGAGAAGCGATCTGCTCCGAGATAGGCAAGATCGTGGACGTCCGATTGCCCGAGACTGGATCAGCATATGCAGATCTCGTGAATTGGATCACGGGCACAACGCGTGACTATCCCGTTGAAATTTTCACCACGAACTACGACTTGTTGTTCGAAGAAGCGTTCGAATCCGTACGAGCGCCGTACTTCGATGGCTTCACGGGTGGTCGCGAACCATTCTTCGACCCCGTCTCAGTGTCGCGCAGTGATCTTCCCGCGCGCTGGACGCGGCTATGGAAGCTCCATGGATCGCTCGGCTGGCGCGCTAGCTCTAAGGGCGAAGTAATTCGCACGGGCCAAAGCTCAGCAAGTCACCTCGTCTTCCCCGAACACCTGAAATACGATCAAACACAGAAAGCGCCCTACGCAGCGTTGCTCGATCGCCTTCGTACGTTCCTGCTCACCCCCGACACGCTACTCATTTCTATCGGATTTTCTTTTGCCGATGCACACATCGCGGCCCGGATAGATGAAGCGCTCGCAGCCAATCCATCCTCCAGCGTATTCGCATTCCAGTACAAGATTCTAGATGAAGAGGGTCCGGCGTGCGACCTCGCGCGCCGTCTGCCTAACTTTAGCGTCTATGCACGTGACCAGGCCAAGGTGAACGGCACGCGCGGCGCATGGAAAGCTCCGGCCGAACTTCCGAGCAAGGATTGGGGGCCGATAAGGTCAACCTACATGGACGACAAAGGAAACTTCACGCTCGGTGCAATAGAACCCTTTGCTCGCTTCTTCGCGGCATCACGATCGGTTCAAGCATTTCCGACACAACCGGATCTTGCAGCATTGGCAGCGGAGGCGCCACCACCGACAGCCGCCACCGCGTCGGAGGCCAAATGAACGCCCCTACTCTTCTCGGCCATGTCGGCTCTGTCGCCGGTTCGACCGTAAGTGTGCGTCAATTCGAGGGCGTTGCTTCGGGCATTGCGATCATCGGAGGACGAAGCTACCGGGTAGGTCAGGTCGGCAGCTTTGTGCGGATACCACAGGGGTATCATGATCTTTATGCTATCATATCAGAGGTCGGGGCAAGTGCGACACCGGTGACGCTAGTCGATGCGCTAGACCGCGGCGAACGATGGCTAACCGTTCAGCTCATTGGCGAGATTGTCGAGGCCTCGTTTGAGCGAGGCATCAGCCAGTATCCGAACCTGAACGATGAAGTGCATCTGGTCACAGAAGAGGATCTGGCCAAAATCTACGGTGCAGAGTTTTCCGGACAAGTGATAGTCGGGCGACTTGCTAACGCCGAGAGCATTCCGGTCCGCCTGGACCTCGACAAGCTAGTCACGCGCCATAGCGCAGTGCTCGGCTCTACCGGGTCGGGCAAGTCCACGACTGTCTCTAGCTTGTTGCGGTCAATCTCGGCGCCTGACGGAGCAGGCTTTCCGAGCGCGCGGATCCTCCTACTCGATATCCACGGCGAATATGCCAGCGCGCTCGCCGACAACGCTGAGATTTTTCGGATTACACCCGGAGTCGGCGAGAAGCAGCTGGTCATTCCGTACTGGGCACTACGGCCGGCCGAAATACTCAACTTTCTGTGCGGGAAGTTGGATGATCGCGCAACGACCGCAATACTCGACAAGATCTTCGCAGCCAAAAGCGCGATTGCTCAAGCAGACAATTTGCCTGGTGTCGATCTGAATTCAATGACCGTCGACAGCCCTATTCCGTACAGCTTGCGAAACCTGTGGCTCGAGCTGATCGAACCAGAAGTCAAAACCTGGCTCGATCAGGCCAAGACACAACCGGCGATCATTCAGCCCGGCGACGCGACCACGCTTCGTCAACCAGCCTACCAGCCGCACACAACAACGAATTCAGCACCTTACCAGAACAACGTCGGTGTGCTCGGAATCCGCAAGCAGCTCGACCGAATGCGATCACGTATGCTCGATCGTCAGTTCGAGTTCCTGCTCAAGCCCGGTGAATGGGAGCCTGACCTGACGGGCCACGTAACGAACGACCTTCCATCCCTCCTCGAAAGCTGGATTGGCCACGAGAAAGCGATAACGGTGCTTGATCTGTCGGGTATTCCTAGCGCGGTTCTTCTAGATTTGATCGGGGCGATTCTGTCGATTATCTATGAAGCGCTCTTCTGGGGTCGCGAGCGCGATGAGGGCGGCCGAAAGCGGCCTCAACTCGTCGTTATGGAGGAAGCTCACCGGTATCTTGGTCGAGAATCCGACAACCCTGCGCGCGAAATGGTTCAGAGAATCGCGAAAGAGGGACGCAAGTTCGGTATTGGTGCAATGATCGTCAGCCAGCGTCCTTCGGAAATTGACGACACCATTCTCTCCCAGTGTGGGACTTTTGTCGCGTTGCGCCTCACCAATTCCACTGACCGCAGCAAGGTACAAGCCGCTTTGCCCGATAACCTGAGCGGTATCGCCGATAGCCTCTCGGTTCTAAGGACCGGCGAAGCAATAATAACCGGCGAGGCTGCACGGCTTCCAGTGCGCTGCCGCGTCACTCTCCCACCCAAAGACCGTCGTCCAAACAGCGAAGATCCGCTTGTAGCGGACAGCTGGAAGCGCCCCAGGGGCCCTGAAAACTATGATGAGCTTGTCGCGGTATGGCGTGCGCAGGATCCAAAGTGGAAGCCACCAGAAGTGGGCGAGAACGAAGACGAGAACGAGGGAGAAATTTGATGGAACGACAGCCAGTAACTTCCAGCAACTTGGCTGAGGTCGGGTATGACCCGGAATTAGAAACGCTCGAGGTCCAATTCAGGCATGGCGGCGTTTATCAGTATTTCAACGTGCCTGCCTTCATGTACGAGCGTCTCATGTCCGCTGACTCACTAGGTCGTTTTTTCAACGCGGAAATAAAGGGGCACTACCCCGAGGCGAAGATCTAGCGCGCTGCGTTGAAATGACTTTGAAGTTTTCAAGCCGCATTGAGATGCATCTCAAGCGCGCTTGTCTCCAATCAGTCCCAAGGGCAAAGCTGCCTACAAGATTGTCGCGCTCACCCACCCAACAATTCCTCGATGAAATCCTCCTGCCGGTCGAGTGCCGCCTCCCATTCCTTCGGCACGGCGGCTTCCCGATCGAGCGTCCCGGGCTCAGGCTGCCCGCGCCCAGCCTCCATCGTCCTCACGCTCATAGCGCGCGCTTCGCGACGCTGCGAGCGATCCCGGACAGGCGCGCGTTCGGCTGGTTTCGCCTGCTCGTCTGCGCCGGCCTCGTCTTCACCGTCGCTGCCCCATGGCCCCACGCCCTGCACATTCGGCGGATAGGGGAAGGGCTTGCCCTCCTGCCGGGCCAACATCTCTTTGAAGAAGGGATCGTCGTAATACTTGATCCGGCTCGCCTTGATCGGATGCTGGGGCGAGGCGAGGATGATGACCTCGTCGGGATCCATCAGGCGCGCTTCGGTCTCGGAAAGCAGCGGCCGCTCTTCCAGCCGCGCCGAGGTCGAGGTCGCGCCAAGGAACCCCTTGTTGCGACCATACATCCGGGTCACGGCCTCGCGGGTGGTACTGCCGACGGCGGCCGAAACCTCCTTTACAGTGCGCTGGTCACGCGGGGTGATGTAGAGCTTAAGCCCGGCCCCGTTCTCGAGGCTTTCGCGGCCCTCGGGCCCGTAGATCCTGTCAAGCGAAGCCAGTGACTGCGCAATCATCGCAACCCGGCCGCCGTAGCTCGCCAGCGAATGGATCGCGCGCTCGAGATAGGGCATCGCCCCCATCTGCTGGAATTCGTCGATCATCATCATGACCGGCCAGGGCTCATCCGGGCCCGGCTCGTTCAGGCGGATCGACGCGATGAGATCGGCGAACATCAGGCGCAGGAGCGGCGCCAGGGTCGCGATGTGATCCTCGGACACCGCGATGTAGAGCGACTGCGGGGTCTTCCGAAAGGTCGAGAAATCGAAGTCACTCGCCTCGGTCGCGGAGCGGACCGCCGGGTTGTCCCATTGCTTGAGACCGGCGGTCATCAGCGCCTGGATGTTCGAGGTTAGCAGCCGCGACGAGGCCGAGGCCGCATTGGTCCAGAGCTCGCGCAGGATGTCTTCCTCGGCCTCGTCTGCATAGGTCTTGTACTGGGCGTTCTTGTATTCGCCCCCGGCGACGATCTTGTTTACCTCGCCGAGGTTCGGCGTGCCACGCTGGATCGCCAGCAGGCAGGCCGCGACAAAGATCGACTTGCCAGCCTCGGAGAAGGTGTCGAGCGTCTTGTTGTCCTTGTCGAGGAAGAGGTCGGCGAGGATCGAGACCTCGGTGAAGCGCTGTGCGAAGCTCGGGGCCTTTGCGATCCGCGCGAGCGGGTTGTAGCGATGCGTGGCATTGGCCCAATCAAACGGGCTGAAGCGATAGACCTCGTCACCGTTCAGCGCCCTGAGCCGCGCGGTCTTCTCAAAGTTCTCGCCCTTCACGTCGAGCACTACGACCGAACCCGCGAAGCTCAGAAGGTTCGGGATCACGAAACCCACACCCTTACCGGCACGGGTCGGCGCCACCATCATCACATGCGGGATTATCGTCGAGGAAATGAACTCCGCCTTCGAGGTCGGCGCGCCAAGCTTGCCGCAGACAAAGCCCTTGCCGGGGGCCTGGAGCATGTCGTTCTTCTTCAGCTCCGCCTTGGTCTGCCAGTGAGCCGAGCCGTAGTCGTCGCGCTCCTTCTTCCAGGTCCAGGCCAGCGCCAAGACGCCGAGACCAATTGCGCCAAAGCCGACGGCGCCGAAGCCAACCTTGAAGGCTTCGGGATGTGCCGCGCGGGTGCCGGCGCTCGCCTTCCAGAGCGCCAACATGTCGAAGCTCTGAAACCCGGTTTTCAGGGCCAGGGTCAGGTAGAAGGCGGCAACGATGGTGCCGATGACGGCGCCGCAGATCACACCAAAGAGGAGCGCGGCCCAGAGGGGGAGTGTCTTGGTCATGGTGGTCATCTCCCCCTTAGAATTCCATATCGTCATCGAGACCGCGGTCCCGACCGAGATTACGTCCCAGCTCCTGGGCCTCCTGCTGGCCGCGCAGCCGCGCCACTTCGGTCGCCTTGTCCTGCTGCAACCCGGCGGCACGGTCGGTGAAGACCTGGTCGCCCGTTTCCTCAAACGTCATTTCGAGGAATTCCTGCGTGACGGTGATCTGGTCAAGCTTGCTCGGCAGGGCCGCATCCAGCACCTCGTAGTTGCCACGGCGTAGCTCGGCCAAGCCTTCTTCTCCCAACTCCTTGAAGAGTTCGGATTGCAGGGTCCGCTCGACGGTCTCTTCCTGTTCCTCGGTGAGCTTGCCGTCCCGCAGCATGTCGGCGAGGTCCTGCAGGTAGGGATTGGGCGTCCGGTCATCCTCGTCGATGAGGGGCAACGTCGCCTCCTCCTCGTCCGCGAGGGTTCGGCCGATCTCGACGCCCATCTCCTTCGCCCGCTCCATCAGCGCATCCATTACGCCGTCGACCTTTTCCAGCGCGACGTCGAGCTGGTCGTCACTCGCGGTCTCCACGCTGAGGCCATCCTTCGCGAGCACCGCGTTCATGTCCCGCTCAACCCAGTCCTGCGCCATGCCGTAGTTGCGCGTGCCACCCGCCGCGATCCGGGCCAACAATTCCTCGCTGTCCATGCCCACCTCCTCGGCGCGCTCGAGTACCTCGCGCAGCCCGTCGTCATTGCCGGACCGCAGCGCGGCGATCAGCACCTCGCTGCCCGCCCCCGGCGGATAGGGTTCTTCGAGCTGCTTGCCAAAGCGCGCGCGCAGGTCCGGGTCCGGCACCATCTGCGAGAGGTCCGCGATGATCGGCGCGGCCTTGGCTTCAAAAGCGGCCCGCTCGGCCGGGTCCAGTTCCTCGGCCTTGAGCCTCAACGCCTCGATCGTGCGCTCGGAATAGTCGATCGCGTCACCGACGGTCTTGATGTCCTTCATGTCTATCTCTCCTTCGGTGAAGTTCCACGGCGTGCCGGAGCCAAGCCCGTCCGCCATGCCGCGGACCGCACGTGCCATGTGGCGCTGGTCCATCCGGTCCAGCAGGTCGGCGAGGTTCTTGTAGTCCTTGGCGAAGCCCACCACCTGCGCCTGCGCGATGGCGGATTCCTGGGCCGTCATGACGATCTCGCGCGGCAGCCTTGCCTCTTCCTTCGCGCGGTAGATCTCCTCGATGCCGGCGGGCTTCTCGAAGATGCCACGCTCGAGCCGGGTGGTGGCGTCGAGCATGACACCATAGCGCTCCGCGATCTCAGCCTGCTTCTCGCGCATGAGCTGCGGCGACATCACGCCCTCCGCCCAGCAGGAGAACCAGGTGCCCTTCTCGACGCCGCGGTTGTTCAGGATGATATGGGCGTGCTTGTGCGCCCGGTCGTCATGGACCGCGAGAACATAGTCCCACTGATCGCCATATTCGCCGCTCTCAAAGAAATGCTCCGTCCAGTCCATCGCGATGTCGCGCACCTGGTCGATGGATACGTCGGTCGGGAAGGACAAAAGCATGTGTGAGGTGAACCCGAGCTTTGTCGAGCCGCGCCAGGTCCCGGCCCAGTCCTCGATGATGTCCTCTTTCTGCTCGTCGGAAAGCACCGCCGCATCGGTCAGCGCATTGGTCATCGTCGAGTAGGTATAGACCGCCTTGTCGTTGATGTAGGAAATCTGCGCCCCGAGCGAAGCACGCGTCTTGCAGCCTCCGGCTCGGATCCGTTTGAAGACCGCCGCCCGGCTCTGACCCGACGCTGCCTTCAGCGCGTTGCGCGCCGACATGGATCCGACGCGCGCGAAACTCCGTCCCTGGCGTCGTCCCGCCAGCCGGGCGTCGATCCGCGCCGCGGCCTGACCTCGGATGCGCTCATCCTCCCAGAGCCGCCCCATGACCGAGGTGTAGAGGGCGAGGGGATCAGCCATTTCTGACGAGCCTCAATCCGCGTTCGATCGCGCGCGGGCCATCCTCCAGAACCGCGCTCTCCGTCCCCTGCCCTTCTTCCTTTAGCGGCCACTCCTGATGACGCAGCACCTGCGCCGCATCCTTCATCCGACCCATCTCACGGCTCATCGACTGCGCCAGATCAAGCAACTCGATCAGCATCGCGCGGTCGGCGTCCGAGACCTCCAGCCGACCGCGATGGACCACCTTGGCAAGCACCAATCCGGCGTCGCTCACATCCTTCGCTTGACGCCATGCGGCGCAGAACTCCGCAATCAGGTCACGGGGCACATCGAGAAATCCGCACCGTCCGCGCAGCACCGCATTCAGCGCCTGGGATCGGTTGGCAAAGCCCCGTTCGCGCCAGTCCGCGTCGAAGGCATCGAGCTCGGATCGACTGGCCCGGAAGGCCACCGTCTCGCTCGGATCGCGCACCGCGAGCCCCTCGCCCGCCTCCTCTTTCGCGAGCCGGTTCACGTGGCGCGGAGAGATGCCGAACGCCGCCGCCAGATCCTTGGCACTCTCGCCCGCCGCGAAGCGCCGCGCGACTTCGATGCGCTCTTCAAGCTTCAGGTTTTTCGCTGGCCTCGGCACGGGTCAGACCCCCTCGGACAAAATGTGCAAACATTGGCCATATCCTGCCAACGTCTTCCTTCTCTCCTTCGCTTATACTTCAATACATCACATTGCGCAATATTACGTTTTGCATGTTGTGTCTTTTTGCGGGCATTGGACGCCGTCAAGACCCCGCGTCGCGGCGCGACCTGGAACGGGTCCCGCCCTCATCGATGCAGGACAACCAGGTCGAAAAAGCTTCCGAAACTTGTGTTCAAGACGCACGCGACGACAGACAAACCGAACGCTCGAGCCGGTCACGGATCGGGCGCCAGAAACACGAAAATGGCCCGCGCTGGATGGCGCGGGTCGCACCCTCTGAGGGCGTCGCGAAGCTTCTTAGAGACGGCGTCAGAGCCCTGTGGATCCGAAGACCCGCAGGGGTGTCTGGGTCAGTGACCCAGTCCCTGATTGCGTAGGTCGTCGTAGCGGCTGCGGGCGATCAGAGCCTCGGTCTCGAGGCTGTCGAGTAACTCGGGATGGGCGTCTTCATCAAAGGCGGCGAGGTAGGCATCGAAGGCAATGTCGGCTTGCAGTTCGGCGAGGTCGATGGATTGTTCGAGTGTCATGGTGTGATCCTTTCCGTTGATCGTCGTTGGACGGATCGTGGAAAAGACCGGGGGCATGAGAGCGGGCTGCACCCGGCACGGGGCGGAATGAAATGGAGCACGCCGAGGGCAGGTTTGTTGTGAGCGGTGCCTCGCAGCGCTCAAGGCGCAGCCGTCCAGAAACCTGTCCCCGGCGTTGCCGACCGCTCGACCCCGGGCTAGCGATCTGAAAGGCCAACAGGTCGACGGAAAGGCGCGCGGCGGTGGCCCTGAAGTGAGACGCTGCCCCCCGGGATGCACGACGATGATTTGCGATTTCGTTGCCTGCGGCAAAGGGTGAGTTTGCCGCCCCTTGGCGCTTCGCCTAGACGACCGTGGCGCGGGTTGCTCAACTGAGAGAAGGGGTGCGCTTGGCCTCTCTCAGCGGGCTGCCAGCTCTCCCTGCGGACATTCGGTTCCGACTTGGGTTCGCGCGATGCACGTTGTAGCTGAACAAAAGGATCGGAGCCGCGTCAGCGACCTATCCAATCTGACTATCCGCCTCGGCGTCCGCGTCCGAAATATGCGGCGTCTTTCGGACACCAATCTTGCGCCCGCCCGGGACAAGTTCCCCCGGAACGAGAAAGTGCCAGACCGCCGAGGCGGTCTGGCCCCTGGCTCAGGCTGCGTCTTTCGGACCCCAGGGGATGACGGCCTGCAGGGACAGATCGTCCTGGTTCGCGGCCTTGCCGAGGTTGGCGTTGAAGCCGTGGTCGCGGATGGTCAGCGTGTAGTAGTCGGCGCCGGTCTCCTTGTTTTGCTTCTTCCAGATGCCGCCGCACTCGACCAGCTTGCCGCGCGGGGAGCGGCCGAGGACGCGGTGCGTGGGGGCCATCGGGTTCGTGCTTGCGACGGGCTCGACCGTGATGTCGAGGTCGAAGGTCAGGGTCGAGATGGAGCCGACGCCCTTGGCGGTTTCGATGTCGGCGCTGGTGAATTTGATGCAGTTCGTGGTCATTGCTCTTCTCCTTGTTTGCGTTGCAATGATGGTCACCTTGCAGCTGGCCAAGGCCCGGCCACACCGAAGGCGAAGCACAGCGGAGAGGGGCAGGCGCCGATCTTTTTGCTCCGCGCGGAATGGCCCGCAGGGGCAGGGGAAAAAGATCGGCGACAACCTTTGTGGACGGGACGACAGCTGCGACCAGCATGTCATGCAACTCAGACAAAGGGAGAAGTGCGGGGCCGCGAAGGAAACTGGGTGAACAGCCGAGGGAGAGAAATGCCTGTGGTGGCGATATTTCTGTCCTCTCGCTCCGAGCCGCATCCCGACCAGTCGGAGCTTTGCTGACCCTGCCTCACGTGCCGCGACGGCTGGTTTCCGTGGCAACGCGATGTGTTTTCTGGACGAACAGCATGGAGACCGTCGAAGCTTCGACAACGTGTCCGGATCACTCGAATTTCGAACGGACCCTCTACGGCAGCCCGATAGCCTGCGATCCGCGCATCACGACCATCACCGACCTTCTGCCAGCTGCGGCCAATGCAATCCGGCGGTCGCCGGAAATCGTTTGCGACCCATGATGACAGGGCGGCACAGCATGTCCGGCAAAGCACGGAACAACAGCGGCCGAGACGCGACGTACGAGATCACTGATGTCACGCGCCCGCCCCAGCGACCGTAACCGAATGGCCGAGATGAAGCGTTGCCACGACCATGCGACGGCTGGTCGAGCTGGCTCCGGAGGAGACGGCACGGCCAGCGGCACGTCGCAGGGAGAGGCGGCGTTTCAGCTCGGGGAGGGCGGCTGCGTGCAGCCGACCGAGTAGGGCGCGGTCCTGACCAAAGGGCAGGAGGGGCCAAGATCATCAAATCCGGACGACTGTTGCACACAAAGTATCCGGAGCCTCTCCGCACCAAAAGATGGAAAGCTAGGACAACTCTCAACGAGAAAGACGCCGAACATTTCGTTCGCTCCACTGCAATTGGGTTGGGCCATTATCTGGAGGTTGGCTTTCTAGCTGCTTGCGATAACCTTCAGCCGCATGGCGCGCGTTTCAAGGAGATAAGTCTCCACGCTGGCCAGTAGATGCAGTCCCTCCTCTGTGACAGCCGATCGCGACAGGCCAGGCTGAACGATGCGCACATCGAATTCGTAGCGATAGTCCTGCCAATTCGCTTTCAGCTTTTTGAGGAATGCGGCTGTTCCCTGTTCGAAGCGGGAAGTCTGGCCCTTCTCCAGCCGTATCTTCTCCCGCTTCAACATATGTATGAGCATTCTGTTGGGCCGATCACGCCAGCGTGCGGATTTCTGCGCTTGCCCGCAAACTTCATAGAGATCCTTCACTCGCGCGCCGGGCGTGTCGGAACTGGAGTATTTGCAATGGTGAAGCGTCACTTGGACGAGACCTTCAGTCACTCGAAGGGTGACGACGTCCGCGATCTCTCCAGCCCCATCATCGTCGAAGATGATGTCAAAGGCGTCGCCTTCTGCGAGCAATGTCTCGATTACGCGCCGTTGCACTGAGTCAGTCCGCTTTTCAGGACCCTGCGCCTCGGCACGTATATTGGTCTCCGACCAATCCCAAACCTCGATCCGATCAGCGGAATACGGTTCCACCAAGACGCCTTCAGGCAGAGCATAAAGGTGACTGTAGATCAGCAGTGAACCATCCCCAAAGTCGATCTGTGGGGAATCCTCGCCGAAGGATTCCGAGAGCGACTTCGTCTTGCCGCTGACCTTGACGGTTGTTTTCGGCCCATAGCGCTGCGGATAGCTGGCACCCCCTTCAGCAAAAACGATTTCGAATTCGGCGATGTGGTTATCGCTGCGCACCGTGAAGCGCAATGGACCCGTGCGTTCATGATCCAGAAGCTCGATGTCGCATTCAGCGAAGGCTACGGGTTTGTCGCCGAAACTGATTTCGATCCGGTCCTCGATTTGCGTCAACAGCGATTCCGGCCAGTGGATCGCGACCGGAGGCACCTGCGGGCGTTCGCTGATCTGGCGAGGTCGCATCGCACTCTTGAAGACGCCATCGGTGGTGATCCCTGGATCTTTGACGGCTTTGCCGATATCCGCGCACCAATCGACCCAATCAGTCAGATCGCGAACCCGCGAAATCGACCAGAACTTGCCTTTGGCCGAACAGCCACGAGAGGCGGGAACACCGTCGAGGAAACCGGTTGCGAACACGTTGTTCTTGATGCGCGACTGGGACTTCGCAGTGTCGAGTCCGTCGGCGACATCGACACCCATATACATGGAATAGCGGACACCGCGTCCCTGATGGTGCGTCAGGCCAAGATTGCGCAGGATCAGGCGATTGAACCCATGCAGGCTGCGGAAGACCTCCTCGCCCTCGACCCGGCGCGCTGCCTCACCGCAGACCGCCTTGGCCAATCGGTCATACGGTCCCTTGATCGAGCTGCTGATATATAGGAGCTGACTATCGGGATCCCAATGCATCATGTGCAGGTCCCAGGTGACATTGGTCGCGTGCTGGGCCGTGGTCCAGCCGGCCTGCTCTTCGGAGCGGGTGACGAAGATGGCGACACGCTGGTGTGGGTTGACCTTCATGCCGAGATATACGCCGGGACTATATAAGTCCTCGGCCCGCAAAGGCTCCCAACCGTCGCAGTTGGTGCGATAGACGACGGCGTTCATCTTCGGTTCGAGCGTCTGCAGGGGAATGTCGCTCAAGTCGCCGACAAAGCCCTTGAACATCTCGGCACGGCGGACTTGCCGGTCGATCTTCGCGGTGCTGAGTGCCTCGACCAGCGCATTCCAGTCGGCATCCTCCGCATAGAGCTTGGCCAGCGAACGATCAATGTCGTCAATGCCGGTGTTGGCGATGACCGTGGCGTCGCCGAGGCGTGGATCCTGGCGGGTGAAGCGGCCGACAAACTGGATGGTAACGGCGATGCTCTTGTGCGGGTCGTGCAGGGCGGCGATCTTCAGTTCCGGCAGATCGAAACCTTCGCCGAGCATGTCCACGCAGACAATGATCCGGCTCTCGAAGCGCCGCAGAGCGGCAAGGTTTGCACGGCGTTCACGGATCGACTGCTGGCTATGGACGATGACCGGACGAAGTTCTGGGTACATCTCGCTGTAAAGCTGGTGGAGGGCTCTGGCGCGGTCGATAGTTTGGCAACGCGCCATGGCGAGATGGTTGAGGCTGACGTCCAGATCACCCTGGAGGACTTCGCCGAGCTTTCCCGCGATCGCGAGATCGGCGTCTGCCTGATCGAGCCCGAAGACCGCCTCGAAGCGAATCGGCTTGAAATAGCCTTCGGCCTGCGCCTTCTTGAGCGGATAGGTGTAGATGAACTCGCCGTCGACGCGCCGGCCGTCCTCACGGAATGGTGTGGCGGTGAACTGGACGATCGGGAGCGGTGGCTCACGGTCCGCGAATAGGCCCCGAAAGCGCGCCCATGTCGGGGCGCCGATGTGATGAGCCTCGTCGATAAACAGCGCCGAGGCGCGTGCCGCCATCCGCTCCTGGACCGCCGCTTCGGCGCGACCGGCGATCTGCATCGTTGTGACGATGACATTGGCACTGTCGAAGATCTCATCCACGTCGGCTAGCCTCGTCGGAATGTGCGAAAGGCGCATCACCACTGGAAATGCTGCCTTGTCTTCCAGGCATTGCTGTTGCCTCAGCACGCCGAAGGTCTCGAACTTGCCCGCGATCTGCTCTCGAAGGGCGTCCGTCGGCACTACGACCAGTAGCCTCTCGAAGCGCTGGTGGACGTTGAGCGCGAGCATGGTTTCCGTCTTGCCGGTGCCCGTCGGCATGACGATGGTGGCCGGATCGATCGATCGCGTCGCATGGGCCAAAGCCGCGTGCAGTGCGCCGATTTGAGGACGTCGCAGACCGAGCTGGGCTGGCCGCTCGTTTTCGGCTGCTCGTCCCTCGCGGAGATGAAAGGCGCCCGACCAAGATGCCGAAACCGCGGCCAGCCGTTCGACCCGCGCTTGGCGACTCAACGTGTCGATGCGGATGGGCAACGGGGCCATCCACCGGCCTTCGCCGGCGTCGAGTGCTTCTACGATCTGCGCCGGCTCACTCGCGCCGGGGACCAGAAGAATGAGCTCCGCCTCCAGCGACGTAGCGGTCTTCGCGTTGATGATCTTCAGTATCTCGCCAGACGGCAGCGTGGTTTCATGACCAGTCACACGGCGGATTGAAAAGGGACGCAGACGGCACCGTACGCGCTGCGGCGGAGCCGCCAATTGGCGTATAGGGCTTCCCAGGGCCTTGCCCTCTATCGCAAGCCGAGCAGGCAGCAGCAGTTCGACTTCGGGATTGAAGAGATCATCTTGGACGGGCTCGGTGCGCTTGCGGGAGGCCATGGTCGCGTCCTCGGCTATGCCGCAATCGTCTGGGGAGAAGGCGGGACGGTGATCACCGTCCCGTTCGTCATCAGAACGATCAGGCCCCGTTCGGCTCCGGTCATATCGAGATAGGCACGCACCTGAGCCCGATAGTGATCAAGCGTCTCCTGGGCGGGATTCACGTCGCTCTTCCAGTCGATCACGACGGCTGGCCGACCTTCCGGATTAACCGAAATCGCGTCCGCGATGCCCGCCGTCGCAACCAGTTCGGCCTCCTCTTGCTGAAAGGCATAGACCGGAAACTCAGCGAGCAATGAGGGACGCAATGCCGCCACCTCCGACAAGGCCAGCGTTCGCGTCACGCAACCGGCCAGTTCCTCAGGCGAAAGCCCGTCCGCCGGATCGGAGGAAGGCTCCTTGCCGAGCGCAGAAATGAGGTCTCCAGCACGCGCGGTGAGCGCCTCGTCGGCCTCGTTGCATTCCCCTGTCAGGACTTCTTCCATGAGCTTGTGAAGGATCAAGCCACGTTCGCGTCCGCCCCGGATGGAGGCGAGCGCGTCGGCGTCCGGCACCTGAGCATCAGCCGAACCGGCCCAGATGTCCGGTTCTTCTTCCTGAAGCACTGAACCTGTTGTCGTCTCGTCGCGGCTCGGCGCAAGCCAGGTCAGATGCATCTGCCTTTCGACAATCGCACCAGCCTCAGTGGCGAAACTCTCCCGTGTCTGACCGTTTTCTGTAGCGGCTGTCGCCGCGATCGTGTCGAGCGGCAGATGCGACACGTCAAGGTGAGGGAGATCTGTCAGGGACAGGTCCACCAGGCCGATCCAGGCTGATTTCGAAGGCGTTACGTCGAGCCGCGGCAAGACCAAGAGTTCCCGGGCGCGGGTTGCTGCGACATACCAGAGCCGGACCCGCTCGCAGTCCAGTTCATCCTTCTCTGCCTGCCGCGCCGCGTCATAGCCGGACGGAGGGACACCCAGAACCGGGCAGTAGAAGGTATCAGTCTGGCGATCGGTCACAGCGCTGTCGGGCGCCATTACCCCTGTCATAGTGTTGATGGGGATGACGACCGGCCATTCAAGACCTTTCGCGGCATGCATCGTGTAGAGGGCGACGGCTTCTTCCTGCGCATCGGGCCGGCCTTCCACCGCGCGGGCCTCATCCGCCCATGCCGCCGTCATTGCCTCGGAAAAGGCCCGCAGACCCCGTACCGCATAGCTGACGGCGAGGCTGAGATAGAGATCGACATTGGCAAGTGCTCGTTCTGCCTGACCGCGATGCCGCTCCAGAAGAACCGGGCGTACCCGAAGGACGTCGACGGCCTGCGAAAGAAGATCGTGTGGTGTCGTGCTTTTGGCGCGTTTCTGGAGCCCTTGCAGCCGCTCGATCACATCGCGCGCCAGCGGATGCACTATTGCCGCGAGGTCGACGCCGAGGTCGAGCCGTGGGATCCGGACGGGTTCTTCTTCCGAACGCGGAAGCGCCCAGACGATGTCCAGAAGCTCCTCTTCGCTGAGCCCGACAAGCGGGCCGCGCAGCAATGCGCCGAGCGCCAGCGTATCACGACGATCGGCGAGAACTCGCGTGATCGCGATAAGGTCCTGCACTTCCTGCCGGCGAAACAGACCTTTGCCGGCCTGGGTTGCGACCGGGATGCCCCGGAGCTCAAGGGCTTCTTCATAGCGCCAGAGTTCCGCGCCGGTCGGGGCGAGCAAGGCGATGTCGCCCGGCTGGCAGGGGCGTTGTGCACCGGCTTTGCGATCCTGGACCGGATGGCTGCCGATCAAGCGTGCGCAAAGTTCAGCCACCGCTTCGGCTTCGGCGTCGCGTCGTTGCTCGGCACTGGCCTTGCCGTTCTCGTCAGCGACCGCGATATCGATCGCCGAGACGCAGACGCCGTCTTCCGGATCGTCGTGGAAGGGATCAAGCGCTGTGAAGCCGGGCTGGCCATCAGCCGACAGGACAGTCTCGAACCGTTCGTTGACGAAGGTGAGGATCGAGGCACAGGAACGGAAATTGGTCGAGATCGAGACGAGGCCGTCCGCGTCGTGTGTCGAGAAGGCCGTGCGAGCCTGGACGTAAGCGCCGACATCCGCGCCGCGGAAGCGATAGATTGCCTGCTTGGGGTCGCCAACCAAGAAGAGTGCGCCCGGCCGAATCCGGAAACGCGTCCAGTCCTGCGGATCATCACCGGGATCACCGCATAGACGCCAGAAGATTTCGGCCTGAAGCGGGTCGGTGTCCTGAAACTCGTCGACCAAGACCTTTGAATACCTCTGGCCGAGCGCCTGTCGCACAGTTTCATGGTCGCGCAACAGGTCGCGCGCGGCGTAGATGAGATCGTCAAAATCGAGCTGGGCGCTGGCGCGCTTGTGCTCACGATAGCGCGCAAGGATTGTGCCTGCTTCGTCGATCAATGTCGTGAGGACCTGGCCGGAAACCACCTGGAGTAGTGCGGCCCATGCGGCACAGCACGCTTCGTACAAACCGCTGGCCGTATCGTTCAGCCTGTCGCCGTCTGCCTTGGACAGCCCTGCCTGCTTTGCCGCTGCCGCCCATTTGCCCTTCTTGCGGTAGGCGTAAAAGCTGCCCGTCCCGGTCGTAAGGTCGGGATGCGGGCGTGCAACCAGCAACCCGACGAGCCCGGCGGGCGTGGAACCATCTGTAACCGATGGAAGGGCGGCCGCCATTTCAGAAAAGCGCACGGCGAAGACCTCCGTTTCCGGCTCATCAACGCCGGCGCCTTGCACAAAGGCCGAAAGTTCGTCGGCCGCCTGCTGGAAGGCTTGCAGGTGACCTGCAAAGGGCATCGCCTGCGGTGCGACCAGTTTCCTCGACCGCCGGAGGGCTTCGGCGATCTTGTGCATCAGAGCGACGGTCTCTCCCGGGTTATGCAGCACCATCTCGGCGAGGACGCCGCCCTGATCGCCAGACAATCGCTCGCGCAGCCAGCCTTCGACGATTTCGAGGAAGTTGAGATCGGCCTGGTTGCGGTCGATGACCGCTGCGCCCGGATCGATATCCGCTTCCGCCGGGTAGGGCTTGATCAATCGCTGGCAGAAGCCGTGGATGGTCGAGCAGGTGATTTCGTCGATCGCCGTGCTGGCCGACATCAGATTCTCGCGCTGTGCCGCAGACAGTCCCTCCGGCAAGCCGGCGCGGAGCTCCGGTGCGATATGGCCGGCGGCGAGATCTTCGACGAAATCCCGAACCCGCAGGAGGAGCTCGCTGGCCGCCAGTTCGGTAAACGTGACTGCCGCGATGGAACTTGGCGCGACACCCTGCGCCAGCATGACAGCGATCCTGCCGGCCATCACGGCGGTCTTGCCCGATCCCGCGCCGGCCTCAACCAGAATGGATCGGTCATGACGGCTGATCGCGTCATGCCGGGCGCCATCATCATTCAGAACTTTCACGCTGCTCATCATTCCGCCTCCCAGATCGGCGCGACCTCACTGAGCCGCTCGGTCGAGGCGGCTTGTTTGCGTTTGCAGTAGGTGGCGCCTGCGTTTGCCGGCAGGGCAAAAGCGAGATCGTCGTAGTCGCCTCCGGTATCCGGCCCGGGCAGTGCCGCGCCGCTGGCCAATGCGGTTCTCGCCGCCCGCAGATATGCCTTGATCTCCGCCAGGACGATGTCCGGCTCGTCGAGCTGGAGATCGAGCGGTTCACGCGGATAGAGCAGCGAGGCGCTGATCGCGATGTGGTCGCCCAGGAGCGCCTTGACGGCGAAGGCATAAAGGCAACGCTGAAGCTCGCGGCCGCCGTTTACACGGATGTCGCCTTTGGGCGGCTTGCCGGTCTTGTAGTCGCGCACGAGTGCCCGGCTGCCGTCATCAGCGATGTCGAGCCGGTCGATATAGCCGGCAATGTGAAATCCGGTGTCGGGGATGATCACCGGCACACTGGCGTCCCAGGGCAATGCCGCCTCCGACTTGGGCTCGGACCCGCCGAACGGGACCTCGCCAAAGGATCGGCTGCCCGGCAAATGATCATTGCCATAGGCAAGCGCCTGTCCGGCAAGAGCGCGCGCATCCCCGAGCGTGCGGCCCCAGATAACAGCGGGTGGAACGGGCCGCTCGCTTTCCCACTCGGCCGCCACCGCACCAGCGGCTTGGTCCACCGCAGCCTGAATGGCAGCCACGTCGGCCGACGCCAGGCCGCCCGTCGCTTCGAGGTTTCGCAGGGCGCGGTCGAGCACCAGATGGATGAGGTCGCCGGTTTGCAGGGCGTCAAGCACGAGCGGCTCGGCACTGCTTTGCGGGGATTTCCAACCGAGAGCATAGCGCCAGAGGAAATTGAGGGGGCTGCGCAGCAGTGTTTTGAGCGAGCTAGCCGACTGAGTCCGCCCGAGGATCGCGAGAACCAAAGGATGATCGGACCTGACCAGGCCATCATGAGCTGTCACATCGGCCATGCGCCAATCGCGCCAGCAGGAACGCGCACTCAATGCCTGGGGATCGGCAGCGAATTCCTGCGGCCGCGCCATCAGCCGGTCGGTTTCACTGAAGGCATGGGCGGGAACGGCGTTGCGCCGCAGATAGGCATCCTCGTCATAGGTGGCGAGGACGGGGCTGCGACCCAGCAATCTGCCGTCGCTGTCGCGTCGGGCGCGGGAGAGGACGACGTCGTTGCCCGTAGTGGCGAGGATCGTATCAAAGTCACGGCGATCTGCCAGATTGACGGGAAGCGGGTCGAGCTCGCCCGTTGGAATAATGTGGTCCGGGATCAGCCGATCTTCGGCGATCCCGCGTGGCCAGCGGGAGGAATTGAGACCGATCAGCCGAGCGAAGCGTCGCGGCGACGCGGCGAGCGCGCTGGCCGGCATCCAGGCCACGGAGACGGAGGCCTCGAGCCCGTCATCCTGTTTCAGTGTTTCCAGCGTGCTGTCGATCGCGCCGGCGGGCCCTGCCAGAAGGGCTTTGCGCCAGATGGACAATGCCCGGCCCTTGAGGAAGGCTTCGCCGATTTCCTGTGCCGCGTCCGGTCCCTTTGCCAGCAGATCGACCGCAGCACGCAGCACCGGGGCGTGATCCATGCCGTCGGGCCAGTCGTCTGGCGCGAGGCGCGCCAGCAGTTGGTTCCAGGCGGACGGTGTTGACAAGGGTGCATCGCTTGGAAGGACGCGCATCCAGTCATCGGGAAGGGAAGCCATAGGTGCAGAATCGCCGCACAGGGCGGCGAGACGGCGCAAGCGCGACTGCGAAAGGCCGCGCACGATGATGTCGGCGAGTGCCGCTGCCGCTTGTCCGTCACGTGTGGTGACGGCCGGGACGCCATGAACGAAATGCAGATCGATATTGGCATCGGCGCGCAACGCGAGAAAATGATCGTCGTAGTCGGCCGGCGACGCGGTGGCGATGGCAATGTCGGCGGGCGGTACGCCCGACGCGAGCAGCGACCGGACCCAACGCAGTGTCTCGACTGCCTCATGGTAAGCGGTCGCGGCACTGACGGATCGAATGGCCGGCGCCTCAGCATCGCCTCGAGCGACAGGAACGCCGCTTTCCTTGAGCCAGGCCGGGACAGGGCGGGGACCTGACGTCCATTGCATGGGGGTGTGCTCGGCGAGCGCCTTCAGTAGAGGCCGCCAGCAGGGAGACAGTTCGGTCAGTCCGGCGATTTCCATCGAGCCGAATATGGCGGGCGCATAGGTGATCCGGCTGATGGCTGCGGCGACAATATCGACCGGCCGCATCATTCCGCCCGGAAGTTCGGCAAGGACAGCGGCCTCCAGGCGAGCGATGGCTTCAAGCCTTGGATGATCACCTAAACGGGAAGCGAGATCGATACCGGCCCGCCACGCCTTGTGCAGTGTGTCGGCGGCCGCACCGATCATGCCCGGCAGCATCTTGATATCTTCCAATTCGCCCATCGGTGTTTCAGGGAGGACCGTCTGGATCGCCGCGCGCAGGCTTTCTTCGTCGATTGCGCGGGCGAAACCGCCCGCGAGCCGCACCGCGGCTTGTTCGAACGACATGATCTGGAGGCCATGTTGACCGCTGCGGGCTGCCACAAGGCGGGCCTCCCGCATTGCGTGTTGTCCATAGACAATAAGCGTGGACCGGCACGTCGTGGACATATTCAAGTTCCTTTTTGAAGAATAGCTTTGACCAAATCGGGAAGTGCTTGTGTCGAAAGCTTTGAGGATTCAGCGTCCCGAACCAAAAGTTCGATAGTAAGAAATTGATGGAACTTATCTGATATCAGATTGCCTGCGCCTGCGAACAAATCGACGGGTGCGCCAGATCGAATATCTTCCAGCGCCGATCGAAGATCGGGCGTTTCGTCCCCGGCCTCTACAATCAGAAACCCGTCATGCTGTTCGACCGAAAACCCTTGACTTCTGAGTGCGAGCGCGAGGGTTGATGTCTTCACCGTACCGACCCGCGTCGCAATGACTGATGTATGCTCGCCGATGCTGTGCATGTTATTGGCCCTAAACCCCAGCTGTTCATAGTGAGCACGCGCTTCCTCGAGCATCATCAAAGAGACTGTGTCCATGTAAGCTGGGCTGGATTCCCCCTCGAGCACGGCGAACATTCGGTCGATCACCTTGTCATGAATGTCCCCCGCATCGCCGCCGAAGACTGGAGGCACACCAGCCTTAGCGGGTTTCACGACGATGACCTTTTCCCGATCATGGATTTCTTGAACTATCCAACGCCGCCCAGAAAAAATCAGCAGCATCCCAGGAGCAAGAACATTGTCGATCGGCAGGGTTCCAAGATCCCGCCCCTCTGCGACCAACCGGAACTCCTCAGGCGTCTGGAACACCGCATAGAAGCTGTAATGCTCAACCAGCTTTTCGCCCGCGGGTCCCAAAAGTAGCAGCCCGCTGCCGGCCTGTTCGATCAAGCCGGTTACTGGGTGGCCGATTGCACGCAACACATCTGCGAAGACTTCGGTTGTGACCTTCCGAAAGGGGCCTTCGCGGCAGAGCACGTTGTAGACCACGCTTGCAGACGCACCGCCGCGCTGCGCTATGACTGACAGTATCTGATGGACGAGTGTCGAGAGATGAAGCGCCTGAGGTTTTGGCGGTTCGCACCAGCCTTCAAGCAGGAGGTCTATCATCGCGATGGACCTGATCAGGCCGAGCCGAAGGCGATCCACGAAACTGCTCTCCGGCGTCAACTTGGCTTCGATAGCGTACTGCCTCAGAATGGCCGGCTGTCCTTCACGGCGGCCTGATCGGCCAAGCCGTTGTCGCAACGCCGCGACGCTGAATGGCGCACCGATTTGAGCCACGCAGGTCACGTCACCGATGTCGATTCCAAGCTCGAGCGTCGACGTGCAAACGGCGGTCGTCGGTTTCGCAGGGTCCTTCAAGCGCCGCTCAACGAAGTCACGGTGTTCTCGGGAAAGGCTCGCGTGGTGGGGATAGAATTCCTGCGGCAGGTGCTCCCGTTCGCAAAGCTCCCGCAACCGATCTGCGTAAATCTCGACCCGTTGGCGCGCTCCGGCGAAGACCAGGTTTTCGCTGCCTCGAAGATGCTTGAACAGATGGGCTGATATCGCTTCGGTTGCGGATGGGCTGTTTTCATCTTCATCGCCTGAGAGGTAACCACGAAGCTGAAGCCTCAATTCAGCCTCGCCGCCATCTGCTTCGATCAGCTGGACAGCGTTTGCGGCGTCAGGGCGAAGATAGGCCTTGGCGAGGTCCATGTCGCCTAGCGTAGCTGACAGACCTATCCGACGGATTGGGCGCTTTATCGCGAGCTCTAGCCGTGTGAGCAGTGAACGGAGCTGGACACCGCGTTCGCTATCCAAAACCGTGTGCAGCTCGTCGATCACGACTGCCCGCGTGGCCCCAAACAGGCGTGCAATTTCCAAACCGCGACGAATGAAAAGCGCCTCAAGGGACTCTGGGGTTATCAGCAGGATCCCTTTTGGGGATTTCAACGCGCGCGTCTTGATCGATTGCGAGACATCCCCGTGCCAGGGAACAACCGGAATCTCTGCTTCCTGGCAGATGCCCTCCAGCCGCATGGCCTGGTCCGTGATCAAGGCTTTCAGCGGACCGATGTAGAGCAGGTCGAAACCGGTGCCGCCCGACGGCTCGTCAAGCACCTGTGAAATCAACGGCAGGAACGCCGCCTCGGTCTTTCCGCCCGCCGTAGTAGCTGCAATGATTAAATCGTCATTGGTTTCGCAGATCGTCCGGATGGATCGCGCCTGGATGTCGCGAAGCTCGCGCCATCCTTGCTGACGTATCCATTTCTGCACAGGCCTCGCCAGTTTGTCGAACGCACTGCTCATCGGCGTCAGAGCTTGAAGCTGATCAGATCATCGTCACCAAGGTCTTGGGCACCAGTCGACTCGTCTACCTCGGTCATGTCTTCGCCGAGGTCTTCGGAGACTTCGATCTTTTCGATCAGATCGCTCCACTCGACACCGGGGTTTTGCTCGAGTACGGAAAGCAGGTTCACGAAGGCCGTCACCGTATTGCGCGGGGTGCGGAAGTAAGCTTCACCGATCCGGTCCGAACAATGCGCCATGAAGGCCTCGAGCGCGTCGTCCGGCAGAGCACCGGCATCGTCCTGCATGATCCGCCGCACATTGGCCAGAAGAACGAAGAGATCTTCAGGGGTCAGGCTGGCCAGCCGGACAACCGGTCCTGAAAGGTCGACCAATCCGTCTCGCGCGAAGGTGTTCTCGGCCAAACGCGATTGAAGGGCTTCGTAGCTATAGAGCCCTCGACGGGTGTTCATCAGAAACTCCGGGGTTCCACCCATAAGGAATCCGAGGTTCTCGGCGCTACCCTGCAGCACATCGTTCAGGATCCGGAGGATCTGTTCGTAGTTTGCATTGCGGGCCTGCGACGAAGTGAGCTTGTAGAGGTTCACCATCTCGTCGAGGCCGACCAGCAATCCTTTATACCCGGCCTCGCACACGAATGCCGACATCAGCTTCAGATGGTCATAGACACTGGCGTCGTCGATGATCGTTCGCACACCAAGCGCCTTGCGCGCGTCGGTGCGTGTGGCGAATTCACCACGCAGCCATCTCAAGGCAGCGGATTTCAACTCGTCGTCGCCGGTCTCATGGCCTTCCCAATATCGCCGGATCACCTCTGCGAATTCAAAACCCCCGGTGAGCTCTTCGAAGTGACCAAGGCGTTCACGAATGACAGACCCCGTGGGCGCATCGCGTTCCTCAGCATCGCGGTGTGCCTGGCTGACGAAACGCTCCACCACGCTGGCCAAGGCCCCGCCATCTGGCTTTGTCCGTGTCGACAGGTTTCGGGCCATCTCTGCATAGAGGCCTCGAGCTTGACCACCGGTCGCGTGAATGCGCCGGTCGGGCGCCAGGTCCGCGAACATCACCACCAGACCCTTTTCAAGCGCGACAAGACGGATCAGATTCATGAAGAACGTCTTTCCCGATCCGTATTCTCCAATGATGAACCGGATCGCCGATCCGCCGTCGGATATCCGGTCCATGTCCTTGACGAGCTCTTCAATCTCGCGGACGCGGCCGACCTGGATGTGACGCAGGCCGAGCTTGGGCACGACCCCGGCCCGAAGCGCCTGTACGATTGCATCGCGTTCACGTGGTTTCAACTTCGACATCCCTGCCCTCCGCACTCATCTTTTCTTTTACTGCCTCCGCAATCTCCGGAGACACGTCATATCCATCATACTCGTCGAGCAGCGCTTCATCGTAGGTCTCAAAAGCCCATTCATTCACGACTTCCAAAGCCCCGGATACCATCAAACCATGCGAGGCGCAGATCTTCTCGAACTCGGTCTCAGACCAATGCCCCCGGGTAAGTACTTCGAGGACAAGTGCGCCGTGTTTCGGGTCAAGCCCTGCCACCTGGCTTTGGTAGTCAGGCGTGGAGGCACCGCTTTCTTCCTCTTCGACATCGAAAATCTGACCGAGGACGGACGACACGCGCTCGGTGTCCGAACGGATTGCTGCGATCCGCGTAGCGTCGAGCTTGGGTCCGCTGGCTTTCTCAAGATCGGGTATCGCTTCGCCCGGACGACCCGGTTTCGAGGCACGAACAGTGCGAGGACCATCCGCAACTTCGCCAGCATGCAGGTCTGAGTAGGCAAGCGCAGGATCTAGACCCAAAGCCTTGTAGATTTTCTCGATGCTTGCAACTTCGTCGGAGTGAATAATGCCATCAGCATGTGCTGCACCAACCAGCGCTGCCCGCATAGCGGCCTGGCTGTCTTGGCCCACCTCCTTCAGTTTCCGCCGCAGAAGTGCCATGTCCGGTGGCACGGCCAGGAACCATTCAAGGTTTGCACGCAGCCTGCGGCGTTCCTGATCGCTGAGGGACGCGGCAGAAACCTGATCCTCCAGTGCCCTGCGTTCAGGATCCGCGATGCGACCATCCGCATGAGCAACGAACGACCCAAGTGCCAATTCAATCAGAGCGCTTCGATAGCTGTCGGAAACTTCCTCCAGTCTTTCGATGGGTTCGCCCAGGCTGAACAGGACAACAGGCTCCTCCGCCTTGGGCGACCGGAGCGCAAACCGAGGGTCGGGCGCCAGACCGAAACCGAGGCGGGCGAGCGCATCGGCCGCTCCTGTCATCTGCCGTTTCCCGATTTTCTCGCTCGTTTCTCCCTCCAGACGTCCGATCACCTCCTCAAGCGGCACCAATCCCCCCCGATCGACGATAGTGCTTGCCCAAGATTTCAAGCGGTCCATTTCCTCGGATGGGAAGGCATCCCACAGTTCAGAAGGCAGCAATGCATGAGCTTCAACGCTTCCGCGGCCATCAGGGTTTCGGCCCAGGAAGCGACTGAGCTTGTCGAGGTCGGTCATCACCTCGTCAGCCAACTCCTGGGCAATCTCAACCGGCTTGCGCAGGCCGGAAATATCGGGAACCGGCTTGCCGTCGACGGTTGGGTTGGCGGACCCCTGAAACTCGCTGGAGGCGGCCCGATAGGATGCCGTGAGAGATTTCCGGGGCTTTGTAACTTTGAGCCCATCAGGAAAACGCCGATCAAACCGCATACGGAAAAGAGCGACGAACTCGTCACGACACCGCGTCGCGGGAGTTCTCAGGTTTGTTTCCGGATGGCAGATGAACCAACTCAGCAACCAGTCAGCTGTCAGGTTCTCGCCTTTGTCGATCCGAGCTCCGATTGCGTATTTGAGTGAGAACGGAAGTTCCCAGCTCTGCCTCTCGAAAATCGGCTCGATAGCGTCGAGGTCGGTTTCGGCAAGCATCGCAATGTCGAGGAACTCGCCCAAATAGCGCCTGACGGAGTGGTTGTCAGGGTAAAGTGACTGCAGCCGCCGGACTTCCTGGACGATATCCTTGGCATCTTCGTTGGACTGATCGACGAAGAAGCGACGCTCCAGCCCGTAGAAGTACAGGAACATGTAGCCGGGGTTGTAGGAGGCGTCGTTGCGCCCGCTGGCCAACCAATCGAGGTAGGTCGCCCGGCACTGAGGTGAGATATCCGAGTATCCGGGCCAGTAGGGCATACCTTCACCAGCTTTGTCGGCTCCAGAGCGCGCGACAGACAGGGATGGATCGATATAGGCTCGGCACTTGTCACGATACCCGTAGGTGTTCAGCAAGGGAGGCGTGCCAACATAGACCATCCCTCCGATGGCGCGGCCGGCCACGCTAGCTGTTTCATTAGACGGGACCCACTCGCTTTTCGATGATCGGGCCGATGCGCTCGATGCCACTCGCGAGGGCTGGTTTCGTTCTGCGGCCGCGGCAAGTGCCGGCGCCGCAGACTTTCCAGCCCGAACGATTTCAGCGTAGTCCTGCTTTGGTGGGGAGTAAGCCTGCACGGCAGCCGGCTGTTTGGACGCGTTGGCTTCGCGGGTTCGTTCGCGCTCACGCTCGATACGCTTGTCGTAGGCACTTGGGCGCGGCACCGGCTCAGGTCGGGAGGGTAGGTTTGCGGAACTCCCCTCAGCTTGCGCCTTTGCAGCGACTTTCCGCGATCTCCGTTTTTCTTGCCACCAGACCAGAATGACGGGAACACCAAATGCAAACAACATCTGGCCGCCAATCGGCCAAGCCTGAAGCATTGTGGTCACCACGACCATGCATAAGAAAAAATATAGGACGAGAAAGAATGTAATTCGGAAAAACTTGATTATTGAAGACATTATCGGAACCCTCTTCGAACCACACTATTTTGCACAGCCATCTTTGCAACGACTAACGTCATGGTTGAAGCATTTCCCATGCTTTATGCTTGATTGGGCCGATGGCCACATACATCTGTTCGCACCGTTAAGGGCACACCCCCGCCCCAGTGACCGTAACCGGAACGGCCGAGATCGAGCCTTGCCACGACCATGCGACGGCTGGTTGGGCCGGCTCCGGAGGAGACTGCACTGCCAGCGGCACGTCGCAGGGAGAGGCGGCGTTTCAGCTCGGGGAGGGCGGCTGCGTGCAGCCGACCGAGTAGGGCGCGGTCCTGACCAAAGGGCAGGAGGGGCCAATGTTCCCCTTGAATGCTTCAGCTTAAGAATCAAAAATTACTTGAACGGCAGGGCCATTGAGACAGGCGGAACACACTTTGATTGAGCTGAAAATCGAACTTATTGGCATCAAACCACCGATCTGGCGCCGGATCCTCGTGCCGAATGACATCAGCTTGGACATCCTGCATTCCGTTCTCCAGGGCGCTATGCCTTGGCAAGACTATCATCTGCATGAGTTCGAGATTGGCGAAGACAGGTTCGAGGCCCGCGACGAAAGTGACGACAGCTGGGACCCAAACGATGGCCGGAAGGACGAAAAGAAGTTTGCTCTTGGAGAGCTGGTCAAGAAAGGCAGTCAGTTCACATATACTTATGATTTCGGCGATGGTTGGCGGCATCTCGTCACCGTTGAGAAGATTAGCAAACCAACCGGAAGACCAGATCTGGACTTCCCCGCCTGTGTTGCCGGAGAGCGAGCGTGCCCGCCAGAGGATAGTGGCGGGCCCTATTCTTACGAAGAATTTCTCGACGCGCTGACCGACAAACACCACCCGGAACATCGCGATACAAAGCAATGGGCGGGCGCGTTCGAACCGGAAGTGTTCAGCGTGCAGCAAGCCAATGCTGCCGTCGGTGCGATGTTTGTATGGGCAAAAGAACGCCACAATCGAAAGTGAAACCTGACTCTGGTTTGGCGCAGCGGCTTCGACAGGGGCACATAGCTTCGACTGTTCGATCCGAATGGCCGGATGTCTTCTCAGCCCTCCGAGGGCATCCACGCCCTGCTTTGCTGGTGAGCTTCAGAGTTGACAACCACCAGTCTCTTTGAAAATTCCAGAATTTGTCGATCCTTGACGGACTATCTCACAGGTTTTCACAGAAACATGTGGCCTCCTCTTTAAAAATATATCATTGTGTCGCGCATGAGTGGACAAGAACACGAAAAACTAAAGAGCCTTCTTGAGGCTGTTCCCACGGGGTTCCTCGTGGACTCCGCCTGGCTTGAGCACCACGGGATAGGCCGGCGTTCGTCCTACGCCTATGTCCAACGCGGCTGGCTAGAACGCCTTGGCCGCGGCGTCTTCCGCCGCCCGGCACCAGGCAACGCCACCACGAACACGCTCGACTGGAAGACCTGCCTGCTCTCGCTCCAGCACATCATGCACTACCCTGTCCATATCGGCGGGGTGACGGCATTGGGCCTGCAAGGCTATGCGCACTATCTCTCCCTCGGCGACAAGAGCACAGTCTGGCTCTACGGCTCAAAAATCCCCAACTGGCTCGAAAAACTGCCGCTCAACGCCGAACTCCGCACACGCAGCGTATCACTGTTCTCCGATCTTGAATTGGGTGTCGATGGCGCACGAAGGAATCCCGACGAGACAGCATCGTCCCTGCCCTGGGACTGGAAACTGGTGATGTCTTCGCCGGAACGCGCGGTGTTTGAGGCGCTGGACGAGTTGCCGGATCAAGAGAGTTTTCACAACCTCGACATGGCGTTCGAAAGCCTGACGACGTTGCGCCCGAGAACCCTCTCGGCACTGCTCAGCAGTTGCAAGAAGATCAAGGTCAAACGCCTGTTCTTCGTGTTCGCCGACCGCCACGACCATGCCTGGCGCAAGCGACTCGATCCGGAAGAGTTCGACCTCGGCAGCGGGGATCGCGCATTGGTCAAAGGCGGCAAGATACATCCGCGCTACAGGATCATGGTGCCCGAAGAGTTTGTAGGAAAGGAACGTGGTCATGGCGCATGAGGACTATGTCGCCCAAGTGGCGCTGCTCGTGCGGATACTGCCGTATGTCGCAAAGGAGAAAATATTTGCGCTCAAGGGTGGGACGGCCATCAACCTCTTCTATCGCGATCTTCCGCGCCTCTCGGTCGACATCGATCTGACCTATCTGCCTGTCAAGGACCGCGCCGAAAGCCTCGTCGAGATCAACGACGCGATGGACCGGATTGCCGCCGCCATCGAAAGCGGAATCACCGGCGCCAAAGCGCAGCGCATTTCCGGGGGTGGCGGCGGCGCCACGCGTGCGCTCGCCCGCCTCGGCACAGCCGAAATCAAAATCGAAACCTCCCCCGTTACCCGGGGCGTCGTGCATGATCCGGAACAACGCGAAGTCTCCGAAGCCGTCGAGGAGGCGTTCGGATATGCGACGATGAACATCGTTTCCTTCGAGGATTTGTTCGGCGGCAAGCTCCATGCGGCCCTTGATCGCCAGCATCCGCGAGACCTTTACGACGTCAAGCTGCTCTACGAGAATGAAGGCTTCACGGACGAGTTGTTCCGCACTTTTCTGATCTACGTCGCGAGTTCACCACGCCCGCCGCACGAATTGCTGAACCCAAACCTGATCGATCTGGATCAGCCCTATGTCAGGGAATTCGAGGGCATGACGAAGGAATCCGTCGACCTTGCGGAATTGATCTCAACGCGCGACCGCCTGATCGCGGACATCCAATCCCGCATGGATGAAGACGCGAAGAGGTTTCTGAGAACCCTGCATAAAGGGAAAACAAGCGCCGCAACAGCGACGAAACGCTTCTGAACATCCGCCTCGACTACCCGGTTGGCGTCACCGATCTGGTTGCCTTCCCGTAGACCAACAGCAGTGTATTCTGGATCACGAACCCCAAGGCAAAAGATGAAATCATCATCGCCACAGGCGTGGCATTGCGCATGTGCCTGAAGACAAAGAACTCGGAGGCGACGGCGATTGCAGCGCCGATCAGCAGCAGCAGCGGGATCAGCAAAATCGCCGGCGCTTTGCCCAAGAACATGACGGCAACTGCGTCCGTCGAGGGCACAATCAATGCAAAAACGCAAAAGGCGATGTATTCGCCGTGGGCGAAATTCACCAGTTTCATCACCCCGAAGATCAGAGCAATCCCAAGTGCGGCCATGGCATAGATGCCCCCAAGGCTCAGCGCATCAAAGAGCAGCTGTGGAACGGCGTTCATGTCGCATCCTCCGACTGGTTTTGCCCAAAGTAGGCTTCCTTAAGCAGATCGCTTTCCGCAAAGCCTGCCGCATCGCCATCGCCGGCAACATGACCCCCGCGCAGCAACACCATGCGCCCGCCAACCCGGGCCGCGCGGGCCGAGCTCTGTTCAACGATGATCAGGGTCAAGCCGCGTTCGGCCTGCAGATTGACGAGCGTTTCATAGACCTGATCGACAATATTCGGAGCCAACCCAAGCGAAGGTTCATCCACCATCATCAGTTTGGGATTGGTCATCAAACCGCGCCCGATCGCCAACATCTGTTGCTGTCCGCCGGACAGTGCTCCGGCATTGGCATGCCGCCGCTCACCCAGGATAGGAAAGCTCTGGTAGATCCCGTCGATATCCGTTTCAATCGCCGCCTTGTCCTTCCGGATGCCCGTGCCCACACGCAGGTTTTCCTCGACTGTCAGCGTTCCGAAAACCTCGCGGCCTTCCGGAACCATAGTCAGACCCAAACGCGCTATCGCTTCGGGCGAGCGGCCATTCAGCACATCGCCGTCCACCTCAATGCGGCCATGGGTCGTGGCAACGGCTCCGCAAATCGCCTTGAGCAGAGAGGACTTGCCCGCCCCATTCGGCCCGGAGATGAACAGCCTCTCACCCTCTTGAACAGTAAAGGAAACATCCGACAGTGCAGGCACTTTGCCATACCGAACCGCGACATCGAAAACACCCAGCTTTGACATCACGCGTGCTCCATGTTTTCTGGCGCATGCTCTGCGCCCAGATAGGCTTCGCGTACCGCCTGGCTGGCCAGGATCTCGGTCTTGTCGCCCTCTTCGATGATCTTGCCCGCGTCCAGAACATAGACGTGGTTTGACAATGACAGGACAAGCCCGACGTTATGCTCGATCAACAGGACACCGCAGTTCAGCTCATCCGCGATCCGCCTGATGATTTGTGCCAGATCATCCGCTTCGGTTTCGGACATGCCTGCGGCGGGTTCGTCCAGCAGCAGGTAATCGGGGGCAAACATCAGCGCACGCGCAATGCCGACCCTGCGCTCGTCCGTATAGGGCAGCCCGGCTGCGGGCAGTTCGGCAAGATGCCCGGCCCCCATCCAGGACAACACGCGCAGCGCTTCGTCTTCGGAGGCGCGCCGCGAATGGCCAAGGCCCACCCCGGTCACTGCAAGATTGTCCAGTACATCCAGCCCGGAAAACAAGCGCCCGGCCTGGAACGTGCGCGCAAGACCCCGGCGGCGAATGTCATAGGGCGCTTTGGCGTTGATGTCCTGCCCATCCAGCATGACCGTGCCTGACGTGGGGTCCTGAAAGCCTGTGATGATGTTGACGCAGGTGGTTTTGCCTGCTCCGTTGGGGCCGATCAACCCGACAATTTCCGCCTTCTTTAGCGAAATCGTCACGTCATCCAGAGCCTTGAAGCCACCAAACGCAACGCTGATTGATTCCAGTTCCAATGACAAAATCTTATCCTTCGCGTTCCTGTTCCGACCGTTGTGCGCCACAGCCGCCAACCGATGGCGGCTGTGGGTCCTGGTGATGCTCACTAGGTCCAGTGCGCCACGCTGCGCCGCTCGAAACTCTCGCGGAACTGTTCGATCGTCTTGGGCAGCGGCTCGCCGGTTTCCCAATCCAGGATCACCGCATAGCGTCTCACGGCGTCCATCGCGTCGATCTCGCCTTTGCGATACATCTCGGCAACCTTTTCAGGATCAATGCGGGCCCAAGCCACGCGGTTTTCACGAATATGCGCCCGCAGTTTCTCGGTCTCGGCCTCATCGACCTCATATTCACACAAGTCCGCATCAATCTCTTTGATCACAACGCCATAGTCCAACGCGGCTCGTTTGATAGAGACATAGTCATCCACCACATCCGTCAGAACAGCCTCTGTCTTGCGTTCAAGTGGGTCGCCAAAGCCGCCGCCCCCCGCGGTCGGGCGCGCAAACTCATCTCCCGAATACATCGGGAAGTCAGAGAAGACAGACCCAAGCCATTCGTGCGTGTCCGAGCCGGCGCGTTTGATGGTCAGACCATGCGGCATGGAGGGCAAACCGCCATCAACACCCCAGACGACGGCGCGTTCGCGGTCGCAGACATAGGACATGACGGATTTTTCACTTTCCAGAAGCAGGGAGGTTTTCTGCACCCCTGTCCCTCCGCGCCATTTGCCCGGGCCTGCGCTGTCTTTTTTGATCTGAAATTCAAGCGTCCGGGTCGGGTTGACCCGCTCGTTGCCTTCGTTGGGCTGAGACATGAGCCCGGTTCCGAAGCAGGCTGTGGTGACGTCGCTGCCATCCTTACCGCGCCGTCCGCCCCAACCGCCGGGGAGCCATTCGTAGAACAAGAATGTAGAGTCCTCCTCGCGCCGCTTGTCCGTGCCCCCCGCCAACAGGTATTCAAGGTTGAATGCACAGGCGATGGCGCGCTCCGGCATGATCTCCGACCACATCTCGAAAATCGAGTTCATGATCTTTTCAAACGGCATCAGGAAGCCGGTGACCGCCGTGGGCCACTGGGCACTGACCACCGAATTTTCCGGCGCAGCGACAGAGAGCATCCGATAGAAGCCGGAGTTCAACGGCAGGTCAGGAAAGAAGGTCTTCATCCCCGCGACGACAGCCGAGAATGTGGCTCCCGGCGCGGAATTGTACATCGAACCAATCGTCGGGTGGCTGCCTTCGAAATCGTAGTGAATCTGATCACCCTTGATTGTCATCTTGATGTGGATCGGGATCATCCCCTCGCCACCTGACGGGTCCCGGTCGATGTAGTCGACGGATTTCCATGTGCCGTCGGGCAGCGCCGCAATACGCTGGCGCACGGCGCGTTCAACGTAGTCCTGCACCTCGTTCATGCCCTGCTTGACCTGCTCGCGCCCGTACTTTCGCACCAGCCGCAGGATTTCACGTTCGGCCACCTGCGTGGCCTGTGCCTGGCTGTGGATGTCACCGATAATCGACGCGGGGTCGCGTGTGTTGTTTGCGATCAGGTTGGCAACGTCGGAACAAAAATCGCCGGCACGGAATAGCCGGACAGGTGTGATCCGAACCGCCTCGCGGAACATGTCTTTCGCCGTCACATCAAACGAACCGGGCACAGAGCCACCCAGATCAGACCAGTGCCCGTTTGACTGCGAAAACCCGATCAGCTCGTCTTCATCAAAGATCGGCCGCACCAGACGGACATCGCTGAAGTGCGTGCCACCTGCGTAAGGATCGTTGATCGCGTAGACATCGCCGGGCATCATGTCGCCCTTGAAGACGCGAATAACGTCTTTGCAGGTAAAGTGCAGCGTGCCGACGTGCACCGCGATGTCATCGTTGCCCTGCGCAACCGAATTGCCTTCGGCATCATGCAGCGCGTTAGAAAAGTCTCGGTTGTAGATCACAAAGGAGTAACAGGTGCGCAGCATCTGCTCGGCCATCTGGTCAACGGATGTGATGAAGGAGTTCTTGAGAACTTCAAACGTGACGGGATCTAGGGCTTTTGAATCACTCATAGTATTACTCCTGCACTCGGATGAGAATGTTCATGTATTGATCGACTTCAGCAGTCGTGTTCGGCGGAATTACGGTGGTTGAATCGAACTGCTCGACAATGGCGGGGCCATCAAAGGTCGCACCGGCGGTCAGGTTTTCACGCTCGAAAATCATCGCCGTGTGGGCCTTGCCGTCAAACCAGACATCGCGTGTCTTGTCGGTCTTGGGCTTGTTCTTCCTCACCTCGTGCTTTTGCAGCTCGGCCTTGGGAACCATACCCGTCGCCGTCAGCCCCACACGGAAGATCGACACCGGTGCGTCATCCCGGCGGAAGTTGAATTCGCGCTGGTGTTCGCTGTGGAACCCGTCGATCAAGGCCTCAATATCGGTGACCTTGGACGGCGCAGATACTGCCAAGGCACGCCATTGGCCCTGATACATCATCTCGACCGTGCGCTGCATGACAATGTCCTTGGGCGCTACGCCTTCGTGCTTCAAACGATCAGCGGCCATGGCCTCCAGCCGCTCGAAGGCGGCCTCCAAATCCTCCGGCTTGGTATCAGCCGCAGCAGCCATGAAGCTGTCTGAGAAGTCGTGCTGGATATCGACCAGCAGGCAACCCAGAGCCGATGTCACACCCGGATTGGGCGGGATAATGACAGTCGGGATCGACAACTCCTTGGCAATTGCCGCACCATGCAACGCCCCGGCTCCGCCAAACGCCACAAGCGCGAAGTCCCGTGGGTCATAACCTCGGCTAATCGACAGCAAACGCACCGCATTGGCCATATTTGCGTTTGCAACCGCAACCACGGCTTCGGCGGCTTCGTGCAGCTCCATTCCGAAAGGCTCGGCCACAGTCTCTCTGACCGACGCTTCGGCCAGGGCGGGATCAAGGGTAATCTTGCCCCCCGCGAGCGATGTGCCAAGGCGGCCCAGCACAACATTGGCGTCCGTGTTTGTGGCCACTTCATTGCCGTTCTTGTAGCAGGCAGGCCCAGGGAAGGCGCCCGCAGATTGCGGTCCGTTGCGCAGTGACCCGCCTTCGTCTTTCCACGCCAGAGATCCGCCGCCCGCACCAATGGTCAGCACTTCGATCGACGGGAACCGGATCGGATAGCCATATTCGATATACCAGTCTTTGGTGACACGCGACTTGCCTTCATACACCAAGGATACGTCCGTGCTGGTCCCGCCCATGTCAAAACCGATAGAATTGTCAAACCCGCAAAGGTTGCCAATAAAGCGGCTGGCAATCGCGCCCGCGGCAATGCCCGACCCTGCCAGACGCGCGGCAAAGTCTTTAACGCTGGCCGGGGTCATCACGCCGCCGCCCGTGTGCAGCAACAGCAGATCGCGTTCGTAGCCGCCGTCAGCCAGCTTACCCTCAAGGCGCGCTACATAATCAACGACCGAAGGCGACACGACCGCGTTTGCCATCGTTGTCGAGAAACGCTCGTGCTCAAAAATCTCCGGCAGGACCTGTGAAGAGATCGACACCGGCACATCCGGCATCACACTCAGCAGAATGTCTCGCATCCGCTCTTCATTGGCCCCATTGGTGTAAGAGTTCATAAAGCAGACAGCAACAGAGGCGACTTTGCGCTTCTTCAAAACATGCGCGATGCGCAGCGCTTCTTTTTCGTCCAGCTTTTCCAGAACCGTGCCGTTCGCGTCGACGCATTCACGGACGGTCAGACGGTCCCGACGCGGGATGTAGGGCTTGGCCACATCTTTGTAGGTGTCCCACAGATCCTCCTTGTTGGCCCGGCGGATTTCGACCACGTCGCGGAACCCTTCGGTGCAGATCATCGCAGAGCGCGCCAAATTACGTGTGATCAGCGCGTTTGTTGCCACGGTTGTCCCGTGCGAAAACATCGACACCTCGCTGAGGTCGATGCCGCCCTGATCAATCCCGTTGAGAATGGCAACCATCGGGTCATCCGGTGTCGATGACGTCTTTTCGATGCGGATCGCACCCGTTGTTTCGTCCATAATGACGACGTCGGTAAACGTCCCACCCACATCTACGGCAACTCTTGTGTTCTTCATGTCTACATCCTTCAAAAGACAACAGGGCATCAGGAAGGCGCCGGCGAAAGCCGACCCTACTTGGGGGTTTTCGGTTTTAGCTAAGGGTTACGGAGGGGCCGTCTTCTGGCCTTGCTGCGCGGCTTTGCGCGTTTCGGTCGGTGTGCAGCCGAACTGCGCACGATAGGCTTTGTTAAACTGGGATTGATCCGAAAACCCCCACCGATGGGCTATCTCGGCAATTGTGATGGGCCCTACGACGCTCAGGTCCTCGCGCGCGCGCACCAGACGCTTTTCGCGGATGAACCCGGAAACCGACCTGCCCGACTCCGAGAACAGTTGTTGCAGATAGCGCTGCGACACATTGCAGGCCTCTGCCACAAGACTTGAGGAGAGATTCTCATTGAAGAGGTTGTTGCGGATAAACTGTTCTGCGCGGTGCAGATGTGCTGCGCGGATTGTCGAGGTTTCGCTGTCCAGCACACGGTCATCTTTGCGGATTGAGAGGCACAGCAGATCAAGGATGTGCTTGCCAGCGGCCGCGCGCGCCTGCTCATCAAGCAAATCGACGTGCAGCGCCGTTGTCTTGACGGTATCCAGAAAATAACTGGCCACGCCGGCTGTGCCATCAAAACTCAGCGCGCCCAAACGGTCTGTTGGGCCGATGCGGGCCCGCACGCTTTCGGAAGACACCTTCAGCACCAACAGCTCGTTCGTCTGTTCATGCCAGAACTCGTAGGGCAAATCGCCCCGTTCTACCAGAAACTCGCCCGGTGAACATTTCGCCTGGCGGGCATTCTGGTCAAAGCCGACCGTCCCCAATCTTGGAATGGTAATCAGCAGACTGCTTTCAACTTCGTCCAGAAAGTGCCGCTTGTGCCTTTTGTAGAGAATGCCATCGCAACGCATCTGCGACAGACCGACGATACCGAGGTTCCAAGTATTGAGATCACCTGAAAAGGACTGGTCATCCGCCATCGTGGTCTCTAGGGGAAAGAACGTATCTGAGACAGCCGCCTGCCACTGGGTGGCAGTCATGAGCTTGTTTGCAGTTTTGTCCTTCTGATTCATCTAACGTCCCCAAAACACAAATGGCGAAAACACAACTGTCTCATGTGTTAAAATGATCGTAGCACCGTTCCGGCCAACCACTTTGGCAAAAAACGCACAAACTCTTGTGTCACGTGTCAATTCGCGCACTTGCGATTCTTTCATCGGGCCCAGAAAGGCCCTGGAAAATCCTAAATATCTAACTAAAACATATTTTTACCAACCATTTGCAGCGCGAGAACACCGCCAAATCGGGTCTTGGTTTTGTGAAACGGAAAGCTGCGAAGGCAACAACCTGAGCGGGATTGGGCCGCATTTTCCCCAAGATTCACGGCCGCTGCGCTTCAAAAAAACGAAGCATCCAAACAGAATCACAGGATGGAAGTGTCCTCAAACCACGACCGAAATCCCGGCGGGCGTTTCTGCTTCAAATGGGCGGCCTCGCTGGCCCGCAGACAGGATGCTCGGAACAAAACTGCTTGCTAAAAGCAAGAAAGCGGCGATAGCACTGAGGGCAAATCGCGGCCCCCTGCCGCGTGAAAAACGCCAACTTACAAGAAGTGATGCCTGCCATGGATGTGCGACCAAATTCAGACGAAGCCCGTGATATCGCTTATCATTTTCACAGCTATACCAATGCCGAAGCGCATGAAAAAATTGGTCCGCTGATCATTGAATCAGGCGAGGGAATCCACGTCACCGACTCAAACGGCAACCGCTATATCGAGGGCATGTCCGGCCTTTGGAGCGTGGCAGTCGGGTTCAACGAACAACGCCTTGTGGATGTCGCCAGCCGGCAAATGCAAAAGCTGCCTTACTACCACAACTTCTCGCACCGCTCGCATGGTCCGGCGATTGATCTTGCTGAAAAGCTGATCGAAATAGCCCCCGTGCCAATGAGCAAGGTTTTCTATACCAACTCGGGCTCCGAGGCGAACGATACGATCGTCAAGATGGTCTGGTATCGCTCGAACGCGCTCGGCAAGCCCGAGAAAAAGAAGATCATCTCGCGCCTGCGCGGCTATCACGGCGTGACAGTCGCAGCCGCGTCGATGACGGGTCTGCCCTATAACCACAAGTCCTTCGATCTGCCGATGGAGGGCATCTTGCACACCACTTGCCCGCACTACTGGCGCGAAGGTCAGGACGGCGAAAGCGAAGAAGCTTTTGCGTCACGCTGTGCCCAAGATCTTGATGATATGATCCAATCAGAGGGCCCCGAAACTGTAGCCGCATTCATCGCCGAGCCTGTCATGGGCGCGGGCGGTGTTGTTGTTCCTCCGGCGACCTACTGGGAGAAAATCCAAGCGGTTCTGGCGAAATACGATATCCTTCTTATCGCAGATGAAGTGATTTGCGGTTTTGGCCGCACGGGCAACATGTTTGGCTCTACAACCTTTGACATAAAGCCCGACATTCTCACCATGTCCAAGCAGATCACCTCCAGCTATTTCCCCTTTTCGGCTTTCATGATCAACGATCGGGTCTATCAGCCAATCGCCGACGAAAGCGGGCGCATCGGTGTTCTGGGGCATGGCTATACGGGCGGTGGCCACCCCGTCGGCGCAGCCGTAGCGCTGGAAAACATCAAGATTATCGAAGAGCGCGATCTTGTGGCCAATGCCGCCGAACGCGGTGCAGAATTGCAAGCTGGATTGACCGACCTGACGTCCCACCCTCTCGTTGGAGAGGCACGTGGCATTGGCCTCATAGGCGCACTTGAATTGATCGCCCCAGAGGGTAAATCAGGCGATTTTGCCCCTGGAAAACTCGGCGCCCAAATGAACGCAATCATGCTGCGCAACGGCCTCATCTCACGTAATATGACAGACGCGATGGCATTTTGTCCGCCATTGATAGTGGGCGCGAATGACGTGCGAGAAATCATCCAGATCACAAAAAAGAGTCTGGAGGAACTGGCCGCAGACATAAACGGGGCCGCCTAGTCAGGGGAACGACAAGCCAGAACTCTTACCCTTTCCCATCCGGGAAAAACTTGGGTCGGCCTGTCTACACATTTTCCGGGTGGCGCCTGTCACGCGAGCTGATCTTTACAAATCTCGTTCAACCAAGAGCTTCTTCGGGTGAACCTTTGCTGAGCGGCTTTCAGACCGGCGAGACTCCGTTCTTGTTGACGGCCTCTTCGTTGCTTTGGTGCGTTGCGGCGGCGCGGGCCGAGCTGTGACGCGCAGGACGCGGACGACATGCGCGACGCGCTTCTGCATGAGGCGGCAGAGGCGCGCCGCTTGCCCTCTGATCCTGACTGGGACGTCATCGAAAACTCCGGCCTCACCTGGGGCGGGCCGATCAGGGAGCAGGGTGGACCGTGGTAGGATCACCTGGAACGATTGGGCGGTTTGGGAGAGCGCACGCCCGACAACTTCAAGACGTTCGATTTCTTCGACGAAGATCGAGGCCTTGCCACAAGCGCAAAGACGCTCGAAACCCGCGCGCCGGGATATGCGGACCGGCCCAGCCGTATCTTTGGTGCATTGAAGCGCTATATTGATCAGATCGACAAGTTTGGAGGGGGTGTCGTAGGAGAAACAGTAATACTGCAAGCTCTCTGGGATTTCACCGTAAAGCCCTTCATCTACAAACTTCTCGGCCAGCTCCCGCAATGTCTCGACATGGTAGATGTCAATGTCATGCTGACCGAGCATTTCCTCGAAAGTGTATCCGCATTGTAAGCATCCAGGGAAGCCCCTCTGCACTGTGATCATAGCAGCTCGTTGATTGTCATTCGGCGCTAATGATTGGCCGTGGTTCCGACCAGTTTCAGCCCAACAATCCCAGCAACAATCAAGAGAAGACAGGCGACACGAGCCAAGTCTTTTTGCTCTCCCAAGATGGTCATTCCAATAATAGCAACGCCCACAGCCCCAATACCTGCCCAAACGGCATATGCAGTACCTACGGGAATGTCTTTCATTGCTTCAGCCAAGAGCCAGAAGCTTGCGATCATTGCGAGCACGGTCAGGACAGATGGCTGAAGTTTCGTGAAGCCTTGAGTGTATTTCAGACCAATTACCCACCCACATTCAAGAAGACCCGCAAAGAACAAGTAAACCCAAGCCATTTTACCTCCATAGGCGTCAATGAAAAGTTTGATCAGGCGGCGTGTTGATCCCCGACCTCAGCATTCTGCGCGTTGATCATGCCCTGAGATGCCCAAGGTAGCAACAGGGGGATGCGATTGACGGGATGATCCTGGATGCGTTCGAGCACCCAAGCGAGCCAGGCTTCGGGATTGACGTTGTTCATCTTTGCGGTCTCGATGAGAGTATAGGCGATTGCTGCGGATTTGCCGCCTGCCTCTGACCCCATGAAGAGGTAGTTCTTTCTTCCAACGGCCACAGGACGCACTGCCCGCTCGGCTGTGTTATTGTCGATTTCCAAGAAGCCGTTGTCGAGATAAGGCCGTGCCTTTGGCAGGCGCGCGAGGGCATATCGGATGGCCTTAGCCAGTGGCGTCTTGCCGGAGATTTTACCCAACTGCTCCTTGAGCCAGATCTCCAGATCATCAAAGATGGGCTTGGCGAGTTCCTGACGCAGGGCCACGCGCTCATGGGGTGGTAGGAACCGTGCCTGTGTTTCAACGTCATAGAGCTTTCGAATGCGCAAGACCGCTTCGCCCGCCACAGGCAGCTTCAGGCTTTCATACAGGGCATAAAACTCCCGTCGCACATGGGCCATACAGGCCATCTCCTTGATGCGCCCCGTGCGGTAGGCATCGTTATAGCCTGCATAGGCGTCCGCATGGGCGTAGCCCGTGTAGGATTTGAGATGTTCGCTCGGGTGTTCCGCACCTCGGTTGGTGGAGAACTGATACCACACGGCGGGTGGCGCGGCCCCGGACCAGGCGCTCTCATCTCGGGCATAGACCCATAGCCGTGCGGTTTTGCTCTTGTTTTTGCCACGCCCTTTGCCCTTCTGGAGCAGCTTGACCGTGGTATCATCCATGAAGATGGCTTGTGCCTCAAACACATGGTCACGGATGGCATCTGCCACGCGTTCAAGCAGCTTGGTGCATTTGCCCACCCAGAGGGCCATGAGCGATCCGCTCAGGTCGATGCCTTCGTTCTCAAACATCTGGCTTTGGCGATAGAGCGGCAGGTGATAGCCGTATTTGCAGCACAGGATATGCGCCATCAGCGCGGGACCCACAAAGCTCTTGGGGATGGGGCGGCTTGGCATCTCCGCCTGAACCACCTTGTCACAGCAGCTACAGGCCAAACGCGGGCGGTTGATCTGATTGACGATGTAATGGCCTGGAACATATTCCAACTCTTCCAGAACATCTGTTCCCAGCTCCCTGAAGCGGCCACCACAGTCTTCACAGGTCTCACCGGGGGTGATGGTCTTCTTGACCCGCTTAAGCCCCTTTGGGAAAGGCTTGCGTTTGCGCGGGGTGCGCGGCGGCTTTGGGACGTCTGCCTCGGAAGACGTCTGGCCCTCACCATCACCTTCAGTCTCTGCGGCTTGCTCGATCTCCAACTCTTCGAGGATCAGTTCCAGCGCCAGTTGCGCGCTGCTTTCCGACTTTGACCCAAAGCGGTGCTTTTTGTGACCATGCAATTGCAAGCGCAGATCAGCAATGAGGGTATCTCGGCTCTGGATGGCCCGCGCATGGGCGGTGCGCTCGGCAGCAAGGGCGGCTTCCATCTCATCCTTGAGGCGTTTTTGGGCGGAGGCATGGCTCAACGATTGGCCCAACAACTCCGCATCCTTACGGGCCAGTTCCGCCGCTTGTGCGGCTACAAAGGCCTGCACGTCAGGTGGCAGATCAGCCAGATTTGGAGGGGTCTTACGCATGCCATTCCATAGCAAAATCGGACATCAGGGGGAATCCCAAAACAGCAAGAAAGCCCATAAAACATTGCCTCAGCCCACCATCGCGGGCCGCCATGTCTTCTGCGGCATGCGCCAGTCTATGCCTTCCATCAGCATGGCCAACTGCGCGCGGCTCAGGTTGATTTTACCCTCGCTGGCCGTGGGCCAGACAAACCGACCCCGCTCCAAGCGCTTGGTGAACAAGCATGCACCCTGACCGTCCCACCAGATCATCTTGATCTGATCACCTCGCCGTCCCCGGAACAAAAACAGATGGCCGGAATAGGGATCGCCCGCCAGAACCTGCGCGGTCTGTGCCGCCAGACCGTTGAACCCACGCCGCATGTCCGTCACACCCGCCGCCAGCCAGATCTTCGCATCCGCCAGAACAGGGATCATGCCGCCAGCCCCCGCGCCAGTTCCAGCACAAAGCCAGCATCAACCCCGTCGCTAACGCTCAGCTTGCGCCCATTCTCCAGCGTGATCTCTATCCGGGAGCTGGCTGTAGGCCGCGCTTCCGGCAGCATCGGTACTGCATCGTGATCGCCGCCTGAAATCTCAACAGGCATGAACCCGGCATCATCAGACCCATCGGGTTGAAACCTGTCATCGCTGCGCCACGAATAAATCCGGCTTGTCGGCACGCCATGACGGCGAGAAACCATCGGCACACTGACACCATCGGCTTGGCTCTCTGCCACCAACCGCCGCTTGAACTCATCCGAGTATTTGGAACCCCGCCCAACCCGCCGTTTACTCATCTCAAAACCCTCATATTGCGCCAGTCAAATCGCCAGCCTCGCGCAATAATCGCACCTCAAATCAGCCCAAAATAGAGGGGGTTCCCTTGATGCTTACCATAAAGGCGATCCCGACTTTGAACCGCACCGGGTTTGCCGGAGGCTCCAACTCATGAGCAGGATGGAGCATCATGACAAAGACAACAAACAAGTATTCACCGGAAGTGCGCGAACGCGCTGTGCGGATGGTTTTGGATGGCGCAAG
>Ga0208017_100053_pt1 | contig 49810 bp, 43 predicted proteins | sample 30_taG_FD_184104 | JGI IMG/M metagenome (GOLD analysis project Ga0208017, IMG submission 184104) | Marine viral communities from Cariaco Basin, Caribbean Sea - 30_WHOI_OMZ (SPAdes) (version 2) | ecosystem: Environmental > Aquatic > Marine > Oceanic | place: Caribbean Sea: Cariaco Basin... | reverse complement strand
TTTATATCAGGCAAAGAGCTACAGCTTGCTAAGGTCAGTAGTAATGGCAGGCCGAGCATATGTTTGATAAATGGCCGCTTTGTTATAAAAGTCCAAGCGTTGCTCATGAAGGGGGGCATCATTATATCTCCTTATATAAATGCAATAACGTCCGATTGTGTTACGTGGTAGCGTTGTCTACCGTTTGTTGTCTACCGTTTATAGTAGCGTATTTACCATCCAGCCGATAGACCCATAAAAATATCTAGGCAATAAAAAACCCAAACTGATGATTCAGTTTGGGTCTGGTACTTATGATTATGATAAAACCAAGTGATGATTATTCCGCTGGTTGGTCATCTTTATTTAGCTGCACATATTTATCGAAGTTTTGGGCATAGTCAGTGAGGTTGTCGCTGAGCATTTGACGATACTGCTTGACATAAAACTCGACGATATCGTCTTTTTCTTTGGCAAAATCCTCACCCTTCACAAAGCCAATAGAAGCAACTGACGCGCTATAGCGGGCGGCGGCATATAGTAAAGAAGCACCGACTTGGCCGGAATGAGCATTGGGTCCTAGCTGGCTGTTGGCAACCCCGATGATGGCATCAGCACGCTGATAAAACGCCTGCATTTCAGGGGTAATCTCAAGGCTTGCATCAACAGTGTTGTCTTGAGCGTTGTCTGGATTGGTATCTTGAGACATAAGCGACTCCTAATAAGTATCGGTGGTTTTAAATGGATAATATCAATATATCAATGCGACTCAGTCGGGCGATTACAAGCCTGCGTCTGCTTTTAATACCTCAGCTTTATCGGTTTTTTCCCACGTAAAGGCAGTTTCTGAGCCTGGACGGCCAAAGTGACCAAAGGTGGCGGTTTGCTGATACATCGGCTGCAACAAGTTGAGCATACGAGTAATGCCATAAGGACGTAAGTCAAAGTGTGTGCGAATCAGACGAATGATCTCTTCGTTGCTGATCTTACTGGTGCCAAAAGTGTTGACGGAGATAGAGGTAGGTTCGGCGACACCGATGGCATAGCTGACTTGTACTTCACAGCGATCGGCCAACCCTGCGGCCACGATGTTTTTGGCGACATAACGTACCGCGTAGGCCGCGCTGCGGTCGACTTTTGATGGATCTTTGCCACTAAAGGCACCACCGCCATGACGTGCCATACCACCGTAAGTATCCACGATGATTTTACGCCCTGTCAGCCCTGCATCACCGACAGGCCCACCAATCACAAACTTACCTGTGGGGTTGATATGATAGCGTGTGCCCGCGTGTAGTAGGTCGGCTGGTAGCACTTGCTTGATGATAGATTCCATAACGGCTTCTTGCAGATCTGCTTGCGAGATGCTTGGGTCGTGCTGCGTGGACAATACCACCGCATCGATCGCCACCGGAAGATTGCCGTCGTATTTTAGCGTGACTTGTGCTTTGGCATCTGGACGCAACCAAGGCAGCTCGCCTGCGCGGCGTAGCTCGGATTGACGCTCCATCAGGCGATGAGCAAACTCAATCGGTGCTGGCATCAAGACGTCGGTCTCGTTACTGGCATAACCAAACATCAATCCTTGGTCGCCGGCACCTTGCTCTTCAGGGCTGCTGCGATCGACACCCTGCGCGATCTCAGGCGACTGTTTACCCAGCATATTGACGACAGCGCAGGTCTCGCCATCAAACCCTAGATCTGAATGATGATAACCAATACCATTGACCGTATCACGAACGATGCGCTCCAAATCGATGTTTGCGGTGGTGGTGACCTCGCCGGCCAATATCACCGCCCCTGTCTTGACCAAGGTCTCACATGCCACACGGGCGTCTAGGTCTTGCTGTAAAATGGCATCAAGAATGGCATCTGAGATTTGATCAGCCATTTTATCTGGGTGGCCTTCGCTCACAGATTCTGAGGTAAATAAGTTGTATTCGCGCATAATTAGATCGCTTAATTGAATCGATAAAGGTAGGAAAAGCGGCACGGTTTAGCGTGGCTTTCATTCATATTGGCCGCGTGATTACTCAGTTGGCGGATAATGGGTGTTGCTAAATAATTGACAATCAGTATCGGTCGTAATATTTATTAAAATCAGTTTGCCGCCGCATAGCGTTAACCATCGAGCAGTCATTATGGATAGCATAAATGGCGCTAAACCACCCAAAAAAACAGGCGTATAAACGTGCCACGCTTATCATCTCAACGCTTGTGCAGTCACGCCTGTATCCTCTACTACCGACGGTCACCGTCGTTGTCATCTGTTAGTTCAAAAATAAGGGTATTCTACCTTGAAACGTCGCAAAACTCTAGTGAGCGACGTTTGCTGTCACATAAGAAATGTTCAATAAAAGGTTTGGGGCAATCAAACGACAAAGTCAAGGCTATCGGTATGACCCTCTGTTTCATGCCAAGGGGTTATAGCTCTACAAATTTGGCTTTGTCTTTAAACATGCACTCATCATAAACCGGGCAAGCACCGCATTTTGGTGTGCGTGCTTGGCAAGTATAGCGCCCGTGCAAGATCAGATAATGATGAGCATCGACGATAAAATCTTCTGGAATGCGCTCAATGAGCTTTTTTTCGACGATTAAGACGGTTTTGCCCGTGGCCAGCCCTGTGCGGTTACCCACTCGAAAGATATGAGTATCGACCGCCATCGTCGGCTGACCAAAGGCAGTGTTGAGCACCACATTGGCGGTTTTACGGCCGACCCCTGCCAGAGACTCTAAGTCTTTGCGGTTATCAGGGACAGTGCTATCAAACTTTTCAATCAGGTCTTGGCAGGTCTTAATGACGTTTTTGGCTTTTGAGTTATACAAGCCGATGTTTTTGATATAAGACTTTAGCCCTTCTTCGCCAAGCGCGAGTATGGCCTCAGGCGTATTGGCCACAGGATATAGTTGCTGGGTGGCGATATTGACACTCACATCCGTTGCTTGTGCGGACAAAATCACGGCAATGAGTAGCTCAAAATTACTGTCGTAATTGAGCTCGGTGACGGGCTCCTTAATCGTCTCGGCCAGCTTTTCAAAAAAAGGCCGCACGTCGCGGTTTGGCATGCGTCTGGAGGGCGGGGTCTCAGCCGTTTTGTGTTTGACCGTTTTACTCATGGTGTTTGACTTTATTTGATATGTTGTTGGGCGTGAATCATCGAATCACTCATTAGCATAATTGTGCCAGCTCGGCTTGTAGTGTCTCAAGCTCGGCTTGTTTTTTGTCATTGGCGCGCACTGCAATCTGCTTTTCTAATTTTTTGATTTTGGTGCGTAATTTGGCCGCAGCTATGGTGTTTTTTGCTTGAGCTTCGCTGATATCAACAGCTTGGCTGGTGGCGTTATTGAGTTTGGCTTCGACCATACTGACTACCGGCTTGGTGTTGCTGCTATCGCTTAGCTGCTCCGCGACGCGGCCTAAATGCGTATGATAACGCTGGCGCAAATCTTCTTGCTCAGCTTGCCGCTCAGCGTCACTAAGTGTACGCTCGATAGTGACCAGATCGATACAGTCAACGGGGCAGGGTGCTAGACAAAGCTCACAGCCCGTGCACAAGTCGGTAAAGATGGTGTGCATGTGTTTACCAGTACCGACGATGGCATCGACGGGGCAGGCAGGGATACATTTGGTGCAGCCTATACAGTCCTCTTCGCGGATGACAGCCCGCACTTCAGTTGGGCGCTCGGAGTTGGCATCTATCGGCCACTGTGAAGGAGCTGCGGCGGGGGTTTGGCCTTGCTGATAACGCTCTGTATCGACAATTTTTGCGATCGCATCCGTCACGGGCTGGCCGCCAGGCACGCATTTATTGTATGGCTCGCCATCTACAACGATGGCGGCCGCGTATGGCAAGCAGCCGTCGGGATGCTCGCACAAGCCGCACTGCGTCTGTGGCAGGCAGGCATCCACCGCTGCAATCTGCGACGAGACATCAGCAGGCAGCGTGTCAATCTGTAGGTCATCAAACAATATAGGCAGATTGATCAGACGGATAGGGGCGTTACTTTGCATGTTATTAAAAACCTTAACACCAGTACAAAAAGGGTGTTGGTATATAGTTGATCTCTCATAACGCTGCTGGCTGGTTTACGAGCGTTTCGTTTGCTTGTCTTCATGAGCGTGATGAATGGCTATTTATGGGTGATAAACGACCATCGCTGCGTTCAGGCGGTCATTTTAAATGGATGATAACAAAATCACAATATTGGCGCATCCTCATCAGCGCATCATCTTTGCCAAAAAGTCTTGCTGAGATGGGTGGGCAAGGTTATAGCGCACTGGTCATGGTCAAATCATGGTCAAAGACGCTGGTAGTCATGCGTCATTAGCAAATTGATACATTGGGCTAAATGATGGACTCAATCACCTATGATGGCTAAGCCATGCCTTGCTCACGGAGGATCTGCTCAATCAGCTCATAAGCAATACTGCCTTTCGCTGGTATCTTGGGCAGGCTTGAGAGATCAAAGAAGTCTGCATGTGACAGCTCATCTTCTTGAATCATCAGCTCGCCACCTGCATACGTAGCACGAAATCCGAGCATCAAGTTTGACGGATATGGCCACGGCTGACTACTGACATAACGGATATTTGTCAGGTGAATATTGACTTCTTCATACACCTCGCGCACCACGGCGTGCTCAAGGCTTTCTCCCACTTCAACAAACCCTGCGATCAGGCCATACTGCAGCGGCTGTTTTTGTTGACCGTAGCGATGATGATGCGCCAGTAAAATTTGCATTGCACCTGTTTGCGGGTTGGGGCGGGTAATGGCAGTGATGATGCACGGCTGGACACGCGGGTATTGGCGCAGCTTGCAAGTCGGGCAGACCATCGCTCGCTCACCCAGTCGCGCATGAACGACTGGCGAGGCGCAGCGGCTACAAAACTGCGTGTCAGCTTGCCAGCGCAGCAGCTGTATGGCTTGGCTGAGTTGATCGCTCAAGGCCATGGGTAGCTGGGTGAGCAGCTGGCGATACGGGATAAAGGCATTACCACTACTTTCAGCGACGAGAGGTAAGGCAATATGATGCGCCGTGGCATACTCATAGGTCATGGCAAAGGTTGCGCACGCAGTAAACGCATGAGTTGGCTTATCAAGCGTAGTATTATTGGCGTTGGCGTTATGACGGTTGTCATCAGCCTGCCAATGACTGGGCGCTAGGCTCTCAAGCAGTGTGACACATCCGAGCTGATAGGCCGGTACTGCTGCGTCATCGGTGGCCGCAGCAGCAGACGCCAGATAGTCAACGTGCCACGGCCACCACCCCTCAGGCGTTTGACGGCATAATACCGTATCATCACTAAAGATAAAAGCGCAGGTCATATCAGGGTTCCAAACGATAGCGAAAGCAAATAAAAACAAGTCTGTACCTGATGAGATACAGACTTATAAGACAGAAATAACGGTCTATTTTACCTAACCATAAAGCGGAAAAGCACAGCATATGGGCAGTAGGTAATGAGTAGCAACCAGCTTGTCTTGACTAGGCTAGGCTGCTAGCAGCTGACTTAGGCTTTGCTGTCCGACATCAAGCGCTTGTTTACTCACAGGACGGTTATGTTCAAACCCATCTAAATGGTGATCGACTGCCATGATGACATCTGCAATACATGCCAGCGTACCGTCTTCGATGCGTCTGCCACTCTCGATACGCTGCTCGATATAGTTGGCCAATTGACTGAGCATGCTAGCAGAGGTCGGCAGCTGTAAGAAGCGCACAGCACCGGCCACTTGGCGCATCATCTCAGGGATGTTTTGGATATTTAGCATATCGCGCTCAGGCTCGGCCAGATAATCATTGATAGCTTGCTCTGCGTTGGCGATGGCCGTACGGCTTTCTTGTATCAAGGTATCATTGGCTGTATTTAGCTGATGCAAAGAGATGTGAGGGTTGTTTAGCGGTAAGTAAATCGCCCCTGGTGTGTGCATTTCAGCCATGGCGATGGTGGCATTTTCAGCATGCATGAGTGCCAGCAATAGACGATCGAAGTCCTCAGGCGAGGGTGTTTGCCAACGGCCGACCTCCTCGGCTGCGGCGCGCAAACTGTCGGCAGCACTTGACAATCCAAGCAGACGAAGTGCTGAGCCCAAGGTCGCTAATTCTTCTATGATTTTGGCTGTTTGCATCTCAGCGCTATTGACAGAGTCGCCGCGCGCGTAGCTATCGACCTCTTCTTTGATGGTATTGATCTGCGTCTGAATCATAGTGTTTAGCGTATCAGTAAGGGCGCGGTTGGGACCAAATAAAAACCGTCTCATTTGCTCAAGTTGCGGCTCTTCTAGCCGGTTTTGCGCATATTGCTCGCGTAGATGCTGTGCCGCTTTGTTATCGCGCTGACAAGCAAAGCTGACCAAATCAGCAAAACGTGTATCCATCACAGGCAGATAGCTTTGGAATTGCTGCTCTAGATAAATCAGTGTGTGCTTTTGGCTTAACGTGAGCGGTAGAATGGCCGCGATGTCGGCAGTAGCCGCAGCGGCCGCTTGCCAAAACAAACTGCTGGTCTTGGAGGCAATCAACGCGCAGGCCGCGCCCATGGCATTGAGCTTTTGCTGCGCATCTGCGCTGACAGTGCTATCTTGGTTTAATAAGGCAACGCCAAGACCGCTACGATAAGCATCTGTCAATAGCTCGTTGTTTAAGCCAAGCTCATGCAGTGGTTGGAAGTTTTTTTCTGGACTGGCAATGATGACGCTACTGCTACCAAAGGCTGAAAAGTAGTCAGCGGTGATAGGAGCGTGCTGGCCATGCGCGTTTAGCTTATTGATCACAGGTAACAATAGCGTCGGCTCTACCGACTCTGTCAATAAGACAAACTCGACATAGCGATCTAGTGTCATGATGGCCTCTGACAAGTCCATGATCAAATTGACATCGTTATTGTCGCCGTTGTCGTATAGGCGCTGTAAACCATTGACGATGGCGGTGTTTAGCGCCTCAGCACCAACCAAAGAGATGAGTTTGAAAATACCAGACAGCTGCTTTAGGACGATGATGGAGTCTAGCAATAAAGGCGCTTGAGTATTGTCATCATTAAACTCGCTAAGATGGGTCTCGGTATCTTTAAGCGTCACGACAATCTCATCATGCAACAAATGCAGTGAAGGTAAGTTAAAGTCAGTAACACTAAGCGTTGGGGCGGTTAACTTCATTTGCGCAGACTGGTCCATAAGTGTGTTTCCATAACGTACTGATAAGAGTAACGATTGTTCAAATAAGAAGTAACAAAGCGTTTGAATGAAAAAGCGTTTATTAGTAATGTTTTAACGCTTAATATAATAATCAAGACTATATTATACAAATGTCGGATTAGAAAGTGGTTTTAGTGACCGCTACATATTGTTTTTGAGGGCAGGGAAGTCTTCTGCCAGTGACGCATACCAGTGTTGGCTTGCGCTCTCATCCATAGGCGACTGTAGTAATAGATCTGCCAGCTCCGAAAAATGGGCATGACCGGTCTGTCCGCCGTCGGTTTGTGTGTCTTCTTCGATGGCGAGAGCGACCTGTCCACCGGTCATTGCCAGATAGACCTCGGCCAAGATCTCCGAATCTAGTAATGCCCCGTGAAAAGTACGATCTTGCTTACCAACGTCTAAGCGGCGCACCAACGCATCTAGCGTGTTTTTTTGTCCTGGGTATTGCTGCTTGGCCATCGCCAAAGAATCAGTGACCTGTATGCGCTCGGCGAAGTCGTGCAAGCCAACTTTGGCAAACTCCATGCTCAAGAAGTTGATATCAAAGGTGGCGTTATGCGCGATGACCTCAGCGCCATCCATAAAATCATACAGTGCTTGTGCGACTTGGTCAAAGGTCGGCTTGTCTGCCAAAAACGCCTCAGAGATACCGTGAATACGAATCACTTCTTCGTCCATCCCGCGCTGTGGATTGATATAGACGTGGAGCTTTTCGCCCGTAAACTTACGGCCGACCAGCTCGACGATACCCACTTCGATGATGCGGTCGCCCTTTAGAGGGTCAAGACCTGTGGTCTCAGTATCCATGATAAGCTGACGATCAGAGTCATGGCGATGGATGGGCTTTGGCAATAGTGGCCTAAAGTAAGGGTTAGCACGACTGGTGTCGCCATCAAACTTGGGCATCTCCTCTGCGCTAGCCGTTTGTGTGTCAGCTTGGCTGACTGAGGCGGTGTCAGTATTTGGCATGTGCGTGTTTGGGTTGGCGTCAGTCATGGTTGCTTGCTCTGTTGGTCGCTGAGTGTGGCTAGAGATGATTGGATGGTCAGCAAGGCTACGGGTATCTTGGCTTTGCGAGCTGTCCGCTGGCGTCTCATCTGTATCGTCATCGATCATATCAAACCCTAAGGGGTCAAAGGTTAGCCAATCGTCATGGCGGCGCTGGCTTGCCTCAACCGTTAAGGGGTCTTTTTTTTAGGCAATTCAGTTGTCGCTTGTACCTCGCTGCTGGAGGTCACCCCCAGATTGGCCAGCTCGTCGGCTTTTTCGTTGCCAGCATGTCCAGCATGTCCTTTGACCCAGTGCCAATCGACATCGCGCTGTTGACAGAGCGCATCTAGCTGCTGCCAGAGATCTTGGTTGGCGACTGGTTTTTTGCTCGCCGTCTTCCAGCCTCTTTTTTTCCAGCCAGCGATCCAATCAGTGATGCCGTTTTTGACATAGCTTGAGTCTGTCCAAATCTCAAGGGTATGCGCTGGCGGGCTGTGCGTTAAGGCTTGTATCGCGCCCATCAGCTCCATGCGATTGTTGGTGGTTTGTGCTTCGCCGCCATATAGGTCTTGGGTGCGGCCATCACTAAATATCAGGTGCGCGCCCCAACCGCCAGCACCCGGATTGCCTTTACAAGCGCCATCGGTATAGGCAACCGTCGTGTTTGCTTTGGCCGCGAGCGGATCTGCCGCGTGGTCGGTGTGGGTATGAAGCATCGAATGCGGACTGTCTGACATAAAAGCTGAGCAACCTGATAAATGATAACGGCAAGAATAAAAAAAGCGAACGTAGCGCGCGCTTTGGTCGTTTTAGTACAAAACTGCGCTGCGTATTTTGGGTCTGAGTATAGCAAATATCAGCTTACTATGGGTAATTATGGGCGGCGCTGGGGCACAAAATCTTTGCTGAAAATTAGGGCGTGTCCTCAATTCAATCGATAGCCATCTAAATGGGCTAAAAATGGCTAAATCTGGCCAAACGGTGTCAAATAGCTGACTAATATCTCGATATTATCTGCGCTATTTTCCTTGTTTGATGGCGATTTATCTCCTCATTTTTATCACCATTTTTAAAATGAGGACACGCCCTAGATGGTTAGGTTATCTTTTTGGTTTTCTGTTAAAATAAGCCGCGTCACCGCCGGATAACGGTATAAGACGTATTGTCACTCTTTATTTAATCCGTGCCTCTCACGCATAAATGCAGGATACGCCCTCATGTTATTACGCTCAGCTAGTTTTTGTAAAAAACTCACCCCGCTGCTGGTTGCCACCGTCGTAAGCAGCGCTATGTTTTTGACCGCGTGTAATGACAACGATACGCTAGATGAGACGGCGTCGGTAGTGCCAGCAGATTTGTCGGTGTTTGAGGGGTGTTATACCGTCAGTCATGATGAGCCTGCCCAAATAAAAATCAGTCAACAAGCGGGCGCGTGGGTCATGCAAATGAAAGAGCCGGCAAGCAGTGGCCGTGTTTGGGACACGCCTGAGCCATTAGAAGCCATCGAAAACAGTGAAGTTCCGCAGTTTTTTTCGATCGATCCTGATAATGTCGATGCGGTTATCGGTCGCCCTGATAGAGTACTGGTCTTGGCACATGCCAAACCCGCTTATGCCAACATCGATCCGCTGCTAGATAGTGAGTATCTGTCCTATATTTACCGCGGCGCCAATACCATCTATCAGGTGGCATGTGATGAGGTCAATACCGATATTTTGGCCAATCCGCATGCCAATATTATCATCGATAATGTCCATGAGAGCCGATAAGCCGATCTTTGAAGAGTCTCTAACGAGGTCTTTTGGGCAGATAAAAGCGCGCGACGACGGTTAATAGAGGCGCTTACAAACCTCTCAATAATGTGCTCGTCATGTCGCTGTATTATCATGTGTCTTTATTATGAATAGTCAGTTGAGTCAGGTCGTATGAATTTTTTTAGTTATGTGGTGTTGGGCGGGTTTTCTTATGCCGCTGGTTGGGCGGTCAGAACCTATATACTTGATAAAAAGCCCAAACCTGAGCAGCCTTATAACCTCAAGCATCCAACCATTTTAGCCTATCTTGGCAGTTTTTTTATCGTGATGTTGGTGGTTTCTTGGCTGATTGGTCGCTACTTGCTCGGTCATATCGCCATTGATTTGCCTTTTATCATCGTCAATAGCTTGGTGGCGACCTTTGTGTATTCATTTGGCCTAAATCCAGAAAACGCCAATTATGGGGTGCCTGATTGATAGGAACGGTGTCAAATTCAAATAGCTGACTAATATTTCAATATTATCTTCGCTATTTTTCAAATGAAGATACGTCTTAATAAAACAGGGTCAATGACGCTTACATGGACCCTGTTTTGTTAAATGCTAACTATCAGTCATGATGGCTGGTAGTTGTGATTTATTTATCTTTGCTGGATTGTTCTTTGTCTGACTTTTTGGTGTCTGACTTTTTAAAGGTTGGTTTTGAGTCCTTGTCTGTGTTTGCAGATTTGTCTTCAGTAGCGTCTTCGGTAGCCGTTTGTTCATCCTTCCATTTTTTGTATTTCGTTAAATCCTTGTCTATCATTTTAAGACAAAACTTGAGTACCAAGGCGTCATCGATATGACCGATAAATGGGATAAAGTCAGGAATAATATCGATGGGGTTGAGGACATAAAGCAAGCCAACCACCGCCGCTGAGATGGTCTTATAAGGAATGTTGCGATAATTGCCCTGATAGTAGTCTTTTACTAGGCTCATCAGCAGCAATAAGTCTTTGGCATAGCCTTCAAGGCCTTGGTCTTTTTTGAGTTGGTCGTTTAGTTTGTCTTCTTTGCCTACGATGAGCTTTATACTATCCATCAGGCTTTTATTGTCTTTTTCTTTATCGGCCATACTAAGAGTCCTTATATGAATGTTAGGGTAGATGTTTTTGGCTAATGGTGTTTTGATCTATTATTGTCATACCTTTTACTATAGCAAGAGTCGTGACGTCATCCAAATAAGACGATGAGTGGTTCTGTATCATTTTGTTGACTGTGTGCGCAGCTGAAGATGCCACGTCAAGTGGCCTAAAACCCTGACGCTAGCCAAAATTTGATGCTAGACAGAACCTGATGGCTGTAACCTAGTGATTGTAACTTAACGACAGTTTTGAGCTGCGTTATAAGAAAATAGCGGTTTAATAAACTATTACGAAATAAAGTATTGCTGAATACAGTCGTCATCGATGACAATAAAGGTAGCATTATGACCAAGATATCCTTCGCCCTCAATCGTCGCCAGTTCCTGCGTCAAGCTAGCCTCTATGCAGGGGCGGGGCTGCTCGTCACGCGCGCCGTGGCGCACTCATCTATACAGGCGAACCCGCCAGAGAGCCACCTGCCGCTGACTAAAGATGATCTGCCAACGGCTGTAGAAGAGCGTGCGGCTGAAAAGACAATGGCTGAGAGCTTGCCGGCAAAGCGTCTTTGCATCACACCAAGTATTGAGACGCGGCTGTTTGCCAGCTCCAACGTCGGAGGTAGCCAGCAGCGTAATGCGCGGGCTTTAGAGCGCTTGGCCTGCGCGGGTTTTCAGGTAGATAACCCGGCGATTACCGAGCGGCAGTATTTGCGTTTTGCGGGTACGGACTCGCAGCGCGCCAGTGATTTGCAAAACATCGCTACGGGTGCAATCAAAGCGCCTAAATTGCTACTTGGGGTACGCGGTGGTTACGGTGCTATGCGCCTATTGCCGATGGTGGACTGGTCGACGCTTGGACGCATTATGAAGGAGCGTGGCACGATACTGGCAGGGTTTAGCGATGTGACCGCCATCCAGTGTGCGCTGTTGGCAAAAGGCGGTATGAGCTCGCTTGCAGCACCGATGCTCTATAGCGAGTTTGGCAAAAACAAGCCTGATGAGGTTAGCTGCCGACAGTTTGTAGAAGCATTAAGCAATCCTAATTTGACGATTAATATAGTAGATGCGTCACTCACCAGTGTAAATTTACCCAGTATTCTGACAAACTCTGAGCCAAAAACGCTAACCGGCACTATGTGGGGTGGCAATCTAAGCGTGGTATCGGCGCTGGCAGGTAGTGCATACTTACCGCGTATTGCTGGCGGTATCATATTTTTAGAAGACGTCGGCGAGCAAGCCTATCGTATCGAGCGCATGCTCTATGATTTGTATTTGGCAGGAGTGTTTAAAGGTCAGCAGGCGATTGTGTTTGGCGCGTTATCGGGTAGTGGTGAGGACAGTTATGACAAGCGCTATGATGTCGCTACTGTGATTCGTCAATTGCATCAGCTGACAGGATTGCCGATTTATAGTGGCATGCGCTTTGGTCATATTGGACAAAAGCACAGCTTTCCACTTGGCGCGATGTGTCAGATTAGTCCAAATACAGTTGGTGGCTATCAATTGGTATTTAATGATTACCCAACGATTAAAGCTGATGCCATTTATGTCGAAGGGTTATGGCAAAATGTTTAGTGGTTAAAAATATAATAAGTAAAAGTCTAAATCGCCAGTCGTGAAAATTTATCCTGATATTCTTTTGGGGTTAGCTCGGTGGCGCGTTTAAACAGCCGCGTAAATGACGAGATGTCATCATAGCCGACTTGATGCGCTAGCGATTTTATCGTCACATCGCCCAATTCCAGTAAGCGCTTTGCCTGCTCAATACGCACTGCTTGAATATATTCAATCGGGCGCATGGCGACGGCGGCTTGAAAACGTCTGTTTAAGGTGCGCGGGGTGATATTGACCATGGCGGCCAAATGGCTCACCTGTATCGCTTGCCTAAAATTTTCCTCGATAAATTCTTGTACTTGCTGAACCAGTTGGTCAGCGTGCGGTTTGTGCAATGTCACATTGGTATAGCTGTTTTGGTTACCGCGTTTACTATCAATAATCTGGGTTTTTGCCACTTGAGTCGAAATCTCGCGCCCGCAATAACGCTCGATTAATAACAACCCTAAGTCATAAAAAGCGCTACCACCTGCTGCACAAAATATATTGCCTGATTGATGTGCTGAATCACTTTCTGACTCATTTTTTGATCTGCTTTTTGAGTGAGTAACAAACTGATTTTCTTGCAAATCAACCAGTGGAAACTCTGCCTTAAACTTACTCGCATAGCCCCAATGGGTTGTCGCTACTTTGCCATCGAGCAAGCCTGCCTTTGCCAAAAAAAACGCGCCGCTACAGTTACTAGCGATATCAGCTTTGGTATTTGCCAGTCGCTTGATATGTTCAATCAGCTCAGCGTTCTGACTCAGCACTTTATCGATGGAATCGCCAATCGTTGGAATTAACAATAAATCGCATTCCGTCACCTGCCGAATATCGCAATGCGCGCGCATGATTAAGCGATTGCTACATCTGATATCTGCGCCGCCTAAGCTGGCAATCTGCACATTAAATCTCGGTTCGACTTCCTCATCCAAAAAGCGCTGCCAACTCACTCCGGTAAATGAAAATAAATCTAATGCGCCTGTCAAAGCACTGCCAAGCACACCATCAAAACCGACAATGATGACGTTAAAGGGTTTGAAGTAGGGCATGGCTACGTAATTTCCTTTCAAAATACTTATTAAAAATGACGTTTTTTGACGGGGTTTTTCTAATTTAACACATGAGTTTTGTCGTATTTGACCATGATTATGTCATAAATGACAATACAGCAAGGCGTTAAATTAGATTACTATCAAGTCATCAACAAATTTAATGAGCCAGCGAGAACACTATGGCAGCAGATACGCTTATCAACGACTTTGAATTACCGTTTCAGTTATATGATGTCTTGGGCGCAGAAACCTTGACCAAGCATCCGAAGTTTGCAGAACACAGCCGCGAAACCTTTGACGCGGTATTGGGTACCGCCAATAAAATCGCCACTGATTTGTTTTTACCGCATAATCATGTGGCCGACAAGAACGAGCCACAGTTTGATGGCAAAAAAGTCAGCATGATAGACGATGTCAAAGTCGCCTTTGATGCCTTTCGTGAGTCGGGCTTTATCGCCGGACGTTATAGCTTTGACGATGGTGGCATGCAACTGCCCGAAACCGTCATGACGGCGGTAGCAGGCTATTTTATGGCAGCCAATCCATCGACCACGGCTTATCCATTTTTGACCACGGCGGCGATTAATGTCATTTCTCATTTCGCCAGTGATGAGATTAAAAATGCCTTTATGCCGCGTATGCTAACCGGTGAATTCACTGGCACTATGGCACTGACTGAGCCGCATGCTGGCTCGTCACTTGCTGATATCAAAACCACTGCCGTGAAGCAAAACGACGGCAGCTATCGTATCAAAGGCAGCAAGATTTATATCTCAGCGGGCGATCACGAATTGTCTGACAACATCGTGCATCTGGTTTTAGCAAAAGTGCCGGGCGGTCCTGGTGGCGTCAAAGGTATCTCGCTATTTGCCGTGCCCAAGTATCGACTCAATGATGATTTATCGGTAGGCGAGCGTAATGACGTGCATTTGACCGGACTGATTCATAAGCTTGGCTATCGCGGTGCAACTTCTACAGCATTGAGCTTCGGTGATGCAGGCGAGTGTCACGGCTATCTGATTGGGGATGAGCATTTTGGCCTGCGCTATATGTTCAAAATGATGAATGAGGCGCGTATCGCGGTTGGTTTTGGCGCGGCGATGATTGGCTATCGCGGTTATCAGTACTCACTCGATTATGCAAAAGACAGAGTGCAGGGCAGAATTGCACCGAATGATAAACCTGAAGATGCAGCAACGGCAATTATTAATCACGGTGACGTCAAACGTATGCTCCTTGCGCAAAAAGCCTATAGCGAGGGCGGTATTTCACTCTGTCTATATGGTTCCAATCTCATTGACCGTATCAATACCTGTGAAGACGCCACGCTCAAAAACGAGCTATCAGAATTACTAGATTTACTCACACCAGTGCTCAAAGCATGGCCGTCAGAGTATGGTCCCAAAGCCAATGATCTAGGCATTCAAGTATTGGGCGGGGCAGGTTATACGCGTGAATATCAAGCCGAGCAGTTTTGGCGAGATAATCGTCTCAATCCCATTCATGAAGGCACAAATGGCGTGCAAGCTTTAGATTTGTCATTTCGTAAATTATGGCAAAAAGGCGGACTTGGTATCCAAATCTTAAAACGTGAAATCACTCAAGACTTAGAAAGTATTCGTACTCCAGAAACCGCCAAACTTGCCGGTAAGCTCATGCCTTATATGGGTCATTTACATGAAGTGCTCGTGCATTTAAGCAAAATCCTACAAACAGAAAAAGCCATCACTTTAACTGGTAATGCACAAGCATTGATGAATATATTTGCGACTATTGTGGTGAGCTGGATTTGGATTCGCCAAGCGAGCAAAGCTGAGCAACTACTAAGTACGACGCAAGATGTTGAGCAGCAGAATTTCTATCACGGCAAGATACAAGCGGCCAAATATTTTATCGATTGGGAATTGCCCTTAATCAACCGCGATATCGAGCTGTTAAATAACGACAATGCAGTATGCACGGATATGCAAGCCGAGTGGTTTTAATCAATAAGAGGTGAGTAGTATCATTTTGTAGAAACTTGCACCAGATAAAATAATACACTTTTAAAGGAATAAAATATGACGTTAAATACAAATGCAATTGCAGCAGACGTAGCCAGTAACGTTTCTGGTAAACGTATTTTAATCACCGGCGGCGCGTCTGGCATCGGTGCAGCTAGCGCGCTACTGCTGGCAAGTCGCGGTGCCAAAGTGGTAATTGGTGATTTGGCAGAAGAGATGGGCGCAGGCGTTGCTCAGCAAGGGCGAGACGCGGGCAATAGCATCGTGTTTAAAAAGGTCGATGTTACCAGTGGTGATGAAGTACGCGCGTTATTTGCCTTTGCGATGGAAACATTGGGCGGCCTTGATGTGGTGATAAATAATGCCGGTATTGACCATCAGCCAGCACCCATGCATGAGTTGAGTGACGAGGACTTTGACCGTAATATTGCTGTTAATCTAAAAGGCGTTTGGCATTGTATGCGCGCTGCTGTTGCTTGTATGGCGACCAATGGCGGTGGCCATGTGATTAATGTGGCATCTATCGCAGGTTTGCGTTCTGCGCCGCTATTATCCGCTTATAGCGCTGCCAAGCATGGGGTGATGGGATTGACCAAGTCTGCCGCTCACGAGTATGCGCGCGTCAATATTCGTTTTAACGCTGTTTGCCCAAGCTTTATCGATACGCCGATGGTGCGTAATACTATGGCAAATATGGATGAGCGCGCCCAACAAGCAACCATCAAAGCCAGTCCAATGCGCCGATTGGGTGACGTTGGTGAAGTAGCGGGTGCGATTGCTTGGCTGGCGAGTGATGAAAGCAGCTTTATGAATGGTCATGCCTTTACCCTTGATGGTGGCATGTTGGCTTAATAGTCAAATAACTGCCAAACCATTACGGCGTTAGCCTCGCTCGATGTACTATGCGTACTATCTATGCTCGGTTGCCTTGTAATGAGTTTGCAGTTTTTTGATCATAACTTATTAAGTATTTCTGATAAAAAACTGAATAGCTAATTCAAAATATAAGGAATAATGATGAAAGATTTATTTGATTTAACGGGTAAGGTTACGCTGGTGACTGGCGCAAGCCGCGGTATTGGAGAGTCTATCGCTCGTCTATTGGCATCTAGAGGCGCGCATGTGATTGTCTCTAGCCGTAAGATTGATGCGTGCCAAGCGGTCGCTGATAGTATTGTCGCCGATGGTCATAAAGCCAGCGCTTTTGCTTGTCATGTTGGTGATATGGCGCAGATTGAGGCAATTTTTGAGCATATCAAGAGTGAATTTGGCCGTATTGATATCTTAGTGAATAATGCCGCGGCAAACCCTTATTATGGTCATATTTTAGATACCGATTTAGCCGCTTTTGATAAGACGGTAGAAGTTAACATTCGTGGTTATTTCTTTATGTCGACGGCGGCGGGTAAGATGATGCGCGAGCAGGGCGGCGGGGTGATTTTAAACACCGCTTCGGTCAATGGCTTGGTCGCCGGTGATAAGCAAGGTATCTACTCAATCACCAAGGCGGCGGTGATTAGCATGACTAAAGCCTTTGCCAAAGAATGCGGCCCATTAAACATTCGCGTCAATGCGCTGCTGCCAGGTCTAACCGATACCAAGTTTGCCTCGGCACTAACTACCAATGATAAAGTCTTAAAAATGGCGCTACATGCCATTCCACTAGGACGCGTGGCCGATCCGGACGAGATGGCGGGCACGGTGTTGTACTTAGTGTCTGACGCGTCGAGCTATACCACGGGTGCGACCGTGGTCGTCGATGGCGGTATGCTTGCCTAATTATTTGCTGAGTCACTGATAGCCAGTTGAAAATAATTAGTCATTTGCTTAGCTTTGTCTTAAATAGTAATGAGTGATTGGCCATAACAGCACAGCTTGTACGCAAAGTAAAAAACCGCCCAGAGGTGAGTCTCTAGGCGGTTTTTATTTTTTATACGGTTTATAAATGGCTTAGCACTTCGCTCAGCTCGATCAGTCTTTTAGCACTTCTGCCATGGCATTGGCGACATAGTCGACGTTGTTGACGTTTAGGCCTGCCATACACATACGTGAGTTTGAGACGATATAAACCCCAAACTCTGTTTGTAAGCGCTCGATTTGCTTGGGGGTCAATCCTGTGAAGCTAAACATGCCGTTTTGCTTGGTGATGTAGTCAAAATTGCGCGCTGGCACGTTGGCTTCTAGTACGGATTTTAGCTTAAGGCGCATGGCTTTGATGCGGTCACGCATACCGTAAACCTCGCCGACCCACTGCTGGTGCAACGCTTCGTCGTTCATGACGATATCGACCACGCGGCCACCGTGTGATGGCGGGCTGGTGTAGATACGGCGTACGGCGTAATTGAGCTGACCAAAGACGCGCTCGGCCTCTTCTGCTGTAGGGCATACCACAGATAAGCCGCCCACGCGCTCACCATATAGCGACAAGTTTTTGGAAAATGAGTTGCTCACAAACACAGGTAAACCCAGCGCCACAGCTTTGCGAATAGCATACGCATCGTGGTCCATATCTTGCCCAAAGCCTTGATAAGCGATGTCCATAAATGCAATTAGCTCATGCTGCTTCATGATGTCCAATAGCTCATCCCACTGGGCATGGGTCAAGTCCATACCAGTTGGGTTGTGGCAGCAAGGATGTAGTAGCACCACATCGTGCTTATTTAACTTTGCAATGAAAGCTAGCATCTCATCAAACTTAATGCTGCTGGTGGCAGTATCGTAGTAAGGATAGGTGCCCACCTCGACATCCGAGCCTTCAAAGATGGCAATATGGTTGCTCCACGTCGGATCGCTCACATAGCACTTGGAGGCAGGAAACCATTCATGGATAAATTCAGCGCCGACCTTTAGCGCGCCAGAGCCGCCCAAGGTGGCAATGGTAGCGACACGTTTTTCTTGTAGCACCGCGGCGTCCTGACCAAACAGTAGATTTTGACAGGCGAGGCGATGCCCTGGCAATCCTGCCATCGGCAGATAAGGTCTGGGCGAGATGGGGTCAGCGATTCGTTGCTCGGCGGTTTTTACACACTCAAGTACTGGCAATTTGCTGTCTTCATCATAATAGATGCCGATGCCCAGATTGACTTTGTTTGGGTTGCTATCAGCAACAAATTTATCTACTAGACCCAAGATAGGGTCACCCGCATAATAGTCGACGCGTTCAAACATTTTGATTCTCTACAAATAAGATAAAATAAGGTCTCAAAAGCATAAACTACATTGTCGCTGAACTCAATGTTAGAATGAAGGAATAATGACAAAATACGTATCAATATACATTAATGAGGGTTGGAATGACATCACGTACAGACGATACTGCACATACCGAAAACACCCACTATGCCAAAACATGGCTATTTGTACCGGCAACGCGCATGGACAGAGTGGCCAAAGCCTTTGCCAGTGGCGCAGATGCTGTCATTATCGACTTAGAAGATACCGTGGCTCTAGAGGATAAAGCGTCAGCACGCAAGGCGTTACAAGAATATTATGCCCATGCCGACTATCGGCCCGTGTGGGTGCGTATCAATCAAGCAGGCAGTGATGAGTTTGCCAAAGACATAAAAGCCTGTGAGCAGATGCCCAATCTCGCTGGCGTCATACTGCCCAAGGCGGCACAGGCCACAGATATTGAATACGTCCATCATTTAACTCGCCTATCTGTCATTGCACTGATAGAAAACGCGCGTGGTCTGTATCAAGTCGATACGATGGCAAAAGCGTCGGGGCTGCGTACTTTTAGCTATGGATTTTTGGATTTGTGTAATGATTTGAACGTACAGGTAGGAACGCCGGCGGCAGATATTATCGCCAATCAGATTCGCTATCAGCTTATCCTTAGCTCTAAAATCCATCAGTTAGCGCCGCCCATCGATACCGTGTATCCTGATTTTCAGGATGCCAAAGGATTGGCCGCGCGCGTGCAGTTATGGTCGCAGATGGGGATGGCAGGGATGCTCTGTATCCATCCCAAACAAGTGGCCGTGGTACAACACGCGCTGATGCCGACCGCTGCCGAGATGGAGTTCGCTCGGCGAGTGGTGACAGAGTACGAGCGCCATGGACAGGCCGTATTTAAGGTCGCGGGCGAGATGGTCGATGCGCCGGTGATTGAGCGCTGTCAGCAGTTATTAAAAAATAGCCGTTAAATAAAATGCTTACATCACATGGGCCTTGCGTTTAAGTGATGTTAAAAGTTATGTTCAACGCCATGTCAAAAATCTGTCAAAAACATGTCATAAAAAATGCCTAAACATAGTATCAATATACCGCTCGATGGCCTCTGTATCAGGGGTGACCTGTGCATAGGTACGCAAGCCGATGAGCTGGATTTGGAAATAGCGTGCCAGTTCGGCAGGGTCCTGATCACAGCTGATCTCGCCATGGTCGATCGCTAGCTCAAAGGTGTTGACAAAAGAGGCCTCTACCTGCTTTAAGATACTAGTCGCGTGGGTGAGCAATTCTGGACTATCGTTTTGTGTCAGCTCGCCGATGGTTTTGACCACCATGCAGATACCGTTGGGCGCGCCGTCTTTGCTGCAGATGGTGACGCTTCGAATAAAACGCTGTAAGCCTGCGAGCACGGTTTTTTCTTGAGCAATACAGTTGGCAAGATTGGCCGCGCCTTGCTCAGCATAGCGGTTTAAGGCTTCTGTAAATAAGCTGTCTTTGTTGCCAAAGGCGGCATAGATACTGCCAGGGCGCATATCGACGACATCTTGTAGGTTTCGCATCGAGGTGGCGTGATAGCCTTTTTCCCAGTAGAGGTTTTTGGCTTTTTCGATCACCTCATCACGATTGAACTTGGCTTGTGCACTCATGCGGCTCCCCTTAAAAATCTCTGTCTGATTAGGGCGTGTTGAACATTCGCAAATAGGCACTGCTGATCGCTAAAATTGTTCCAGACAAGGCACAAAGCGACGATAATGCAGATGCCTTAGCGAGATTTGTAATGCAGTATGGGGCAATTTTAGCATCAGCCCAACGATAAAAGCAGGGGACAGGACTCTTTTTTGCCGCTTCATCGTTAAAAATAAGCGCTTAGAATGACTAAACTTATTATTTTTAACATCGAATCGCCTAAAAAATAGTCGCTGTCAGTGCCATGGTCGAATGTTCAACACGCCCTAAGTACATCAGCGTATCACTGTATCGTTTTTATACCGAATTAACTCTATATTATTGGTCATTCTTGTCTAACAAACGCCATTATTATAAAGTCATTTGCCTTATCAAGCGGCCAAACTTTGGCACAAATTAAAGCGGTTTTTGCGGCTGTAATAATAAAGCCAGTCCAATGGCGACAAAGGCGGCAATACCGGAGACCATATAACTGATGCGAAAGTCGCCCGTCAGCTCTGCAAGATAACCTGCTGCCACGGGTCCAAGCGCTTGACCACTCGAAAAGGCAAATGTCAGCGCCGCAAGCGCACTGGCTGCTGCTGCGGCACCAAAATAATCACCAGCGCAGGCGGCCATAATGACAGGTACGCTCCAGACCACGAAACCAAACAAGATAATCGACAAATATAACCCCAAATGCCAATCCGTCAAACCGACTAACAGATAAGCGATGGCAAGAAAGAAAAATGCCAGCGCGAGCCCAAGGCGACGGCCGATGTGATCAGAGATCCAGCCAAAAAGCATGCCAGAAAAGACGCTCAGTAGACCAATCCATGCCCAAATACCGCCTGCAACTGCCTCACTGAGCTGATAAGAGCCCACCATACTGGTCACGATAAAGGTCACATAAACCATATAAGTCGCGCCATAGATAGCAAAGATAACGCCCAAATGCGCGAGTAGCTTGAGGTTACTGCGTTCCAGCTTTTTTTTGTTTTTCATGGGCGAAGTGGGTACACGCCCGAAAGGGCTGCGCGTGACATCGTCTGGATGATTGCGAATCAACGCAAAAGTAAGGCATGCCACCACAATATTGATTAGCGCAAAAATCAGCCAACCCGTCTGCCAAGACAGTAAGCTAAAAAAGGGCAATAGTTTTGGAACGACAAAGCCCGATAGGATAATACCAAACCCAGGGCCTGCCATCACCAGCCCCAATGCCAGCCCGCGATGCGACGGAAAAAACCAGTGTGACATGACGCTCATCATCGGTAAGACCACGCCGCCGCTGCCAATGCCAGTGAGCACATAAAAAGCGCAAAGCATAGGAAAACTGATGGTAAAAGCCATACCAAGCATAGAGGCTGCGATGACAAAAAGACTGGCCGTACTGGTTAAGCGAGTGCCAAACCTAGGTAGAATAAGCGAACTTAAAAGCACAGCGACAAGATAACCGATCAGGTTGGCAAAACCTAATATACCGCTTTGGGTGTAGTTCAATGCCAAAGACGCTGACATCGACGGCAGCAGCATACCAAAGGCAAATCGCCCCAAACCCAGCCCGCAAAACATCGCTATAGAGCCTATAGCGGCGACAACCCAAGCATAATGTAACCTGCCTAAGCTAAGCGGCGGCGTGCGATTACGCGGCTCTGATGGCAAGCTGTCCTCACGCATGTTGTTTCTCCGAAAGACCGAAGAAACTGGCGTTTATGTGTCCCATACGCATGATACACAAACCAAATAATACCGCCGTCTGGCGTAAAATATTGCCCATTTTATACTTATCCTTGTGTGGGTAATGCAGTAAAAAAAAGTCCGGTAGCAATGAGTATATCTTTGCCTGAACACTCGTTCAATAGAAGTTATAAAAGCTTATGAAAATTGCTGCTGTTTATGAAAGTTACTAAGCTATAGTGATGATTGGCGTAAAAAATGCCAGACCGTTTAGTAGGCTGGCATTGTATTTGGGTTCGAATCATCTGGCTTTAACTAGCCGAGTCTTTTACTCAGCTCAGGAAAGCGTTTGATCATAAATAGCATCAGTAGCAGCGCCGCACTAGCAATGGCCGCCCCGACATAGCCCACGCTTGATAGCGACAGATGCGTCACCGCGTATCCACCAAAGAGCGCACCCGTACCGATTCCTAAGTTGATAATACCCGAAAACATCGACATCAGCATGTCTTGGGCATTGACATCGACCATGATGACTTTGGCCTGCATAGAGATGATCAGTAGCATCAGCGCCGCGCCCCATAACAAGGCAATTAGGCTGAGCGCCCAGATCGAGGTCACCACATACAGCAGTACTAGCATAGATAAAAGCATCAGTATGGTCGAGACCAGCATAATCCGCGTGTTAAATCGATCACCCCAACGGCTAAATATGACACTGCCGGCAATCCCTGCGACACCGAATAACAATAAAATGACCGTCGCTGAGTTTTCGCTCACTGAGCCGACCTGCCGCATAAACGGCTCAATATAAGAGTAGGCGCTATAGTGAGCGGTAAAGACCAGTAGGATAAGCAAGTACAGGCAGACCAATAGTGGGTTTTTTAGTAGTTCTGGTATTTTTCTAAAAGAGCCTTGAAACATACTGGGCAGGGTAGGTAATAGCTTGGCTTGTAGAACAAACACCACAAAAGCAATCATCCCAATCCCGCCAAACGTCGCGCGCCAGCCAAACCATTGACCAACCAAACGCCCCAACGGCACTCCTAGCACCATCGCCAATGAGGTACCCGTTGCAAGCACGCTTAGTGCTAGTGCTTTTTTGCCTTCTGGTGCTACTCGTATGGCAATCGCCGCGGTGATGGACCAAAATATCGCATGTGATAGCGCGATACCTACGCGGCTGATCAGCAGCACATCAAAGCTCCAAGCAAATACGGACAGTACATGACTGGCAATAAATACTGCAAATAACCCTAGCAGTAAGCTTTTGCGCTCAAAGCGACTGGTCAGTAGCATCAGCGGCAATGACATGACCGCAACGATCCACGCATACAGCGTCAGCATCCAGCCAGTCTCGGCAGTGGTGATAGAAAAATCTTGGGCAATGTCACTGAGTAGGGCGACGGGGACGAATTCTGTGGTATTCATGATAAAGGCACTGATGCCCATCAAAAACACTTGAAAATACTGAGTCCGGCGAGCATCTAAGCTCGCCTCAATGTTGTGTTTCATAAGATCCAATACAAGAAAATGCTAGGGCGCGTCCTCACTCGATGAGCAACAATAATTAAGTAAGAACAATAAGGACACGCTCTAATACGATAAGAAGATTAGCCAATAAGGGGGTAAAAATGCTGGGCGGTAAACACCTTTGGCAATATAAGAATGGCGAGGCAAGATACCAAGACCGCGGCATTAGTTAAAGGGCTTTTTTGCTAAGGATTGTTAATTTGATATCGAACGGTCGATATCGCGTCGGTCGCGCTCATCTAGACCGTATATCTAAAAACCTCTAAATAAGAGATAATAGCCGCTATAAAACCATCAATTCATACAACAAGGCCGTCCTGCATGACCAAAGAAAACCCTTATCACTTTTTGCCGTTACAACCCACTGGCAGAAACGAGACCGATAACGTAAACACCTACGCTCCTGAAGACATGATAAAAATATACGAGCAGCAGTTTCTCACGCACGTACCTGAAGATCAGCTAAGCGAGTTTTTGCCCGCACTAAAGCAATTTTATGATATCGATGATAATACGTTGGACATCGCTGCGGTCATCTTTGATGCCATAGCGGATGCAGCGATTATCTATAATCACAAGGTAAAAGCAGGCGGTTATCAGATATTAGGCAGCTTGGTAACAGAGCAGCTGGAGTACGAGCAAGCCGAAGGCAGTAATGAAGACTCAAACTCAAATGGTAGCTCAGACAATCAAGCCTATACCATAGACTGTATGCGTACGTTTTTTATCAATGATATCGAAATACCGTACCACTTTAATCTATTTATCCAAGGCGACGGTTATTCTACCTTGACCGAAAAAAACACCGTGCTAGAAAGAATATACTGGCTGGTCCATGGTGAGTCTGCAGGCGATTTAGACGATACAGCAACTTCTTTAGCATCTATTAACGAGGCGCTGGCCAGCTTAGACATCAGAGCGATGGATCTAAACACCATCCATCAGTTGCTCAATTATATAGAAGATCATCTGCTCGATGACGACATGGCAGACACGCTAAATACTCTGATAGATGCCGCTGAGTAGGTCTTGTCTTATGAGTGTGACTCATGACTCACCGTAAGTGTGAATAAGCGACAGCCGTTGTCGCAGATGATATAAATACACTGTATTTTTATCAATCTTTATATTATAGTTATTGAGTCAGACAGCAATAATTCTAAAAACCATAACCGTATATAGTTGGTTCACTTTAAAAACGATACAATGCAGCTGGTATGAATTTTGCGCAGCATCTGTCAGCGTAGACACAGCAAGCAAGGAAAAATTATACCAGTTGCCCGTTCATATGAGCGTATCGATTTTATTTAGAACTGACTATAAACAACAACTGGACAAACAGTGAACCCTCGGGGCGCAATGCCTCACTTTTTAACTGAGTTGTCTTTAATGATGCTATTTTCGTTTTATCTTATCTTCCTTTGCCTGCAAAAATCCAAAAAAACTTAGTTATTAACACACATAAAACTAAAAAAAACGCTCGTGAGTCTGACAAACGTGTTGACGATACGACGATAGCGAACTGCGTCAAAAAACCCGCTTCATAAAACAACTGCTTTACCAAAGCGATTAATCTACTTTCCTTTATAAATACTAACTGATAGATAAGCGACGTCATTTAATAAAATGGCGAACAGACTCGGCTTGCCGAAAACAAGGATATCGCCAAGTGCTGTCAAACAATAAAACCAGCAATTCGACAAACTATGCAACAAGCAATGCAAAACTAAAATAATAAGGATATGACAATGACAAAGTTAACGTATGAATTTGAGCAAAAACGCGTAGACAATATGCAGTGGGTAGGTCGCTCAAAACTGTCTGGGTTAACGGCATTGGCCAGTGATGAGCAAGGGCGAGTACGAAAAAAACCCTTGTTTTATCTCGAAAGTGTGTCGGTAGACAATTATGTAGATGACATTTACTTTGTGAATAATAGCGATGAGACGCTGAGCTTTGTCGCGCCATTTATGCCCTACCGAAACATAATAGAGGCAGGGGCCAAGCTCGGTGATGTCAGTGAGGAAAATCTACATAAAGTAAAGCTTTATAGTGATGACATGGCGAGTGTATACACCGATGTACTGCCCATGCAAGGCGTGCGTATCGGTAGCAGTCATATCATCTATGACAGTGATGCGCTGATGCAGTGGTTGATACACCTGCCCTTTAAGGGGGCTAAGACTAAGACGCATTACGCCATTTGGCGCTTTAACGTGGTGGAGAAAGGCGGTATTGGTGGGTCTTATCCATTGCTATGGGAGGATTTTAGTAAGCCCTCGCACATAGTCAGTGCTGATTGTCTGTTTGAAAAGTCCGAAATGCCGATAGAGGCCAGTGTTTATGAGGAACGCTGTGCGCTGTTTGAGCGGCTGATTGACGCCTTTGGGGTGACCAATGCCATATTTGTCTTAGCGATTAACGATGTGCTGTATCGTTACTGCGTGGGCTGGAGTGCGCCTTATAGCGAGTCGGATATACAGGCGCAAGACATTGCTCTTAAGCTAAAAAAGCAGAAGCCAAAGGATGCGCAAGCGGTAAAAGGTATTATCCAAGCTGTTTATGATTTTTGGTTTAATGAGGGTTTTGCAAAAAATATCTCAATGCAGGCTTGTGAGGAGATTTTGGCTTTATACCAAGCGCAAGTCGCTAGCTAAAAAGCAGTTTAATCTAATTTAAATCTATAAGCCAAGCTGTTGAAAAAATTAAATAATTATTAAAAAAGGAGAACGCTATGATGTTTCCTATCGAAAACAATGACACGTTTTTGTTGTTTTTTCATGGTCTCGACTCAAGCAATGAGACCAGCAAATATACCTGTATCACCCGTGAGCCAAAGTATTGCCAAACGGTCAATTATCGAGACAACTTTGCAGAAGTATTTGAGATTTATGATGCTTTGATTCGTGAAAAAATAACACAGTATCCGCGCGTGGTGCTGGCAGGGCATTCACTGGGTGGCTGGTTTGCCAATCATTTCGCTCATCAATACAACTTGCGGGCGTTATTGATTGCGCCTTGTATCTATCCGAGTGAGGTGTTGACCGATCGTATTCCAAACATCTCTGATAGAAAGCTGTCTTTTCCGACATCAAACACCGAGATGATGCGGGTCATGGTAGAGGTCGACGATGAAAGCTTGGATGTGGCGGTGGCCAGACGAACCTTGGTCAATCTGCCTGAGAGCTGGGAAGTCGATTACTTCGACGGCGGTCATCACCGTATCGCCCGCAGTAGTGATATCTGGTATCACTTGGTTCACCTATGCGAAGATCCCATCGTTTGGGTGGATGACGCAACCTACTATGGAGAGGACTAAAGAGTGGGGGTGAAGGTTAAAGGATGGACTTCATCTAAAAAAAGCAGTTATTTGAGGGTAAAATAATTATTCACAAACAGACACACGGTTCCGTATTTATTTACGCTTATCTGATGTGCTATCATCATAAAACGATTTATCGTGGGTTTAACAGTTTTGTATTGCCAATCGCTACTGACGACGATGATGTCAGTTGAATGATGGTGTGCAACCCTTGCAACTTCCAGCACGATATAAAACAACTCTGGTAAAGCGCATGAGCCTGTACTCCGACATCCTCATTTGTGCCTGATTTTATTATTTTTCGTCGGAGTTATAGGAATCTAAGGTGTCCACCATCATGAGCCACTCATCTCATCTTTCTAAATACACTCGTCACTATCGCCCGCAGCACCCGCTTTCTCAGCATATTGTTAATCAAATCAACACCTTAGAGATGCGTGCGCCAGATATCATTAGAGCCATGGGCTATCCGTTAGGCCATACCATACCTGCTTGTGAGCGCTTGCGCCATGTCTTGTGTCATCGTCATCTTGGGCTTGATGACAGTTATATGGACAGATACTTTAGTGCTGATGCGTTTTTGGCCACGCTGTTTGAGATACTTGAGCTGCCTTATGAGCCATTTGCAGAAGATATCGCCCAGATTAAAGCTCAAGTGGCGCAACGCTCTGACTCTTTGCCTCACTACCGCCTGCGAGCGCAGGTCGATTTTGCGTTTATTGACGGGGCCAATTGGCTGTCTCGATGGGGGTCGGCGCTGGCAACTGAGGTGCATTTACCAAGTGGGTTTGCGACATTAGATGAGAGTGAGCGCAAGGCGACAATCAAGCAGAGTATCCGTGAGCATTATCGGCAGTTTGATGGTCATTTACCTTACAATGGGGTGATTCAGGGCTATGAGCTGATGGTGCTGCAGCAAGATGAGGTCATCGAAAAAGTAGCCTATGGACTGCCGACCTCTAGCAGTGTGTAAGAATTTACTCAATAATCTTTAAATGTCGATCAATACCCCTTTGGACGTAGCTAAACAGTATCAAAAAAGGTCAATCGCGTCCTGATGGCTTTGAGCGCACGATCACCAAAAAAGTTGGTATTTTGGGTGCGTGCATGATGGGCGCGGGCATTGCTTATGTCACCGCCAAAGCGGGCATCGAGGTGGTACTGCTCGATACCGATCACTGGATTGGCTCAGGCCAATACGCACCCCAAGCAGTTTATCGGGCTGAATTTATATCCACCACGCGCACAGCAACCATCACAACAAGAGCTAATAGATCGCTTGATGTTTATTCAAGCCAATGAGTCGGCTAAATGCTATCAAGAAAATGTCGTGCGCTCTGTCGCGGATGCCAATATCGGTGCTATCTTTGGTTGGGGTTTTGCGCCGCATCACGGTGGTACGTTCCAATTTATCAATGCCATGGGGCTAGAGGCATTTATCACGCGCAGTCGTGAGCTTGCTGAGCAATACGGCGAGCGCTTTCAGCCAGCGCAAATAGTGCTCGATATGGCGGCTAAAGGTGAGGTGTTCTCTGATGACTAATGTAACGACTGATTTGATGACTGATTCAACCATAAACTCCATGGCAGACTGCTTACAAGGGCTGCGAGTGGTTGATTTGACGCGTAACCTGCCAGGGCCATTTGCCACGCGCCTGCTGGCCGATTTGGGTGCGACGATCATCAAGATCGAACCCAAAAATGGCGACCCTGCTAGAGCCTTCGGTGAGCTGTTTGCCGCATTAAACCATGGCAAAACTACCGAAAGACATGACTTTTGGGACCCCAAAGGCATTGCGGCTATCAAAGCGCATATCAAAGATGCCGATGTCATGCTCGATAGCTTTCGTCCTGGTGTGTTAGCAGGCATGGGATTGGATGCCAAAACGCTGCATACGCTTAATCCAAAGCTTGTGATGGTATCAATCACTGGCTACGGCGTGACGGCTAAAGAGTCTAATGAGAGCGCTGCGATAGATGCGAGTGCGATCAATCACCCACGAGCCAGTCATGATTGGGCGCATAAAGCTGGCCACGATATCAACTTTATGGCGATGAGTGGTGTCCTTGACCAATTAAAAACCGCAAGTGGTGAGCAGGCCATGCCCAATGTACAGTTTGCAGACTTGGCAGGCGGCAGTGATACCGCTGTCATTGCGCTGCTCGCTGCAGTATTTGCCGCGCAGCGTACCGGCAAGGGTCGTCATATCGCGGTCAGTATGACCCACAGCTTATACCAGCATCTGGTCATGCCCAAGGAAACGGGCGCGCTGGTCAAAAGCTTTTCAGGAGACATGCCTGCGCCGCATTTTGATTTTTTGGGCGGGCTATTGCCTTGCTATCGATTGTACAGAACCCTTGATAATCGCTATATGGCGGTTGGCTCATTGGAGCTGAAATTTTGGCAAGGGCTGTGCGAGGCGTTGGCACTGCCAGCACTAAAAGACAGCCATTGGCAGCTTGACGTTATGCCAAACTCCCCTGAGAGCCAAGCAGCAACGAAGGCTGTGAGTGATGCCTTTGCCAGTCAGACACTCGCCCATTGGCAGCGGCATTTCGCACCCATTGATGTTTGCGTTACCCCAGTGCTTAGCTTACAAGAAGCCAAAGCACATCCGTTATTTGCCCATCAAGACAAGTATTACTCAACGCCTGGGTGGCAGCTGGTCGAGTAAGACTGTATGCAATGTGTAGCGGTTGAGGAAGATAGACGATAGGCTAGATAAAAATAACAGTGACCAAGGACGTCTTTAAATAAAAAGGAGTTTACTTATGAAAGCAATTACTCGTTTTTCCAATAGCTTGATGGAAAAATACTTACCTGATCCATTCTTGTTTGTGCTGATATTAACCTTAGTAATTTTTGTAATGGGCTTGGGGTTCACTGAGTCATCTCCTATAGAGATGGTCACGTATTGGGGCGATGGGTTTTGGGCGCTGCTCGCCTTTTCGATGCAGATGGTGCTGGTGCTGGTCACAGGATTTGTGCTGGCAAGTAGTCCGATATTTAAGAAAGGCTTGGGTTACATTGCCGGTTTTGCGCATTCACCCAGTAGTGCGATTATATTAGTCACCCTCGTGTCTTTAGCAGCAAGCTGGATCAACTGGGGTTTTGGTTTGGTGATTGGCGCGCTATTTGCCAAAGAGCTGGCCAAACGGGTTCATGATGTCGATTATCGTTTATTGATTGCCAGCGCTTACTCAGGCTTTATCATCTGGCACGCTGGGTTTTCAGGATCGATTCCGTTGTCTATTGCTACAGAAGGGCATCCGTTTGTTGATACCATTGGTGTTATTCCAACGAGTGCCACCATCTTTGCGGGCTACAATTTAATTATCGTCGCGGCATTGGTGATTATCGTGCCTCTACTAAACCGCATGATGATGCCAAAAAAAGGGGACACCATCACAGTCGATCCAAAGCTGCTGGTGGATCCTGTCAGTGAGACGCTACCAGCTAAATCAGAGATGACACCAGCTGAGCGTTTGGAGAATAGCTGGGTTTTATCGATGGTGATCGGTGTGCTAGGCATTGCTTTTATTGTTTATTATTTTGTCCAAAATGGGTTTGCCCTAACGCTAGATTTGGTGAACTTTATGTTCTTATTTCTCGGCATCATATTTCACGGAACGCCCCGAAACTACTTGATTTCTATTCAGGAGGCGGTCAAAGGTGCAGGCGGTATCATCGTTCAGTTCCCGTTTTATGCCGGCATCATGGGGATGATGACCGCCTCTGGGCTGGCAGGGGTGATGTCAGAGGCCTTTGTCAGTGTGTCGACAGCGCAGACGCTACCACTTTTTGCTTTTTTAAGTGCAGGACTGGTCAACTTTTTTGTCCCATCAGGGGGCGGGCAATGGGCAGTGCAAGCGCCCATTATGTTAGAGGCGGCCGACATGCTGGGCAGTGATCCGTCACGAGTGGCGATGGCGGTGGCATGGGGCGATGCGTGGACCAATATGATTCAGCCGTTTTGGGCACTGCCGGCTTTAGCCATTGCAGGACTCAAAGCCAAAGACATCATGGGTTTTTGTGTCATCGTGCTGCTTGTCAGTGGTGTGGTGATTGGGCCTGGTCTATTATTTTTATAAATGCTGCTTTTATAAATATAGTGAGTTCCGTATAAAAACGATACAGTTTTACGTTGACATATAATGTATCTGTTTTATTTAGAATCCACCATGTCATTTATATAGACGTTTTCTGCATAAACGTTGTTTGTATAAATAAAGCCAGGCCTTGCCTGCTTTAGGGGTGAGGTCTTTTTTATGTTAGTCTAGGGCGTGCCATCGATTAGCACGTATAGTCGCTTGAAAAAAACGGCTAAGCCTTGCGATCTCAATGATGACATGCCCAGTGATTTTGATTTTATTGTGAGAAATATGATGAGACCTTCCTTGCCGCTCTTATATTCTTTTCGCCGCTGTCCTTATGCCATGCGTGCTAGGCTTGGCCTTGTGTTTGCAGAGCAGCAAGTGGTGCTGCGCGAGATTGTCCTAAAAGACAAGCCGCCGCAGATGCTAGCGATTAGTCCAAAAGGCACGGTGCCTGTGCTACAGCTTGCTGATGGTACTGTGATTGAAGAGAGCTTTGATATCATGATGTGGGCGCTAGGCCAGCATGATCCAAGCCGCTTGCTTGATGCTCAGACTTTGTCTCAGGCCAATGCCCTAATCGATAAAAATGATAATGAGTTTAAGCATTGGCTGGATCGCTATAAGTATGCGGATCGTCATCCTGAGATGAGCCAAGAAGAGTATCGCCAGCGCGGCGAGGCGTTTTTGCAGATATTGGAGACGCAGCTGACCGATAGCACTTATCTACTCGGAGATGGCATCAGCGTTGCTGATATTGCTATCATGCCCTTTGTCCGTCAGTTCGCCCATGTAAATCGCGAAGTATTTTACCACTTGCCGTATCCACACCTGCAGCGCTGGCTGAAGCATTGGCTGGCGCATCCGCTGTTTTTGCAAGTGATGACGAAGTATCAGCCATGGCAAGAAGGAGACGAGGTGGTGATTTTTCCATCCTAGCTCATCTTAGCTTTGTCCAAGCCCAGTCCTAGTCTGGGATTTAGTCATGTCGCCAATATACCTTGACCACCACATCGCTACGCTCAAGCCCCAGTCTTTTTTGTAATAAAGGGCGGAGCGCCTTTGCGGTTTTTGCCTCTAGCGCGCCCCATACTTTGTCGATTTGCAATGGCTGCTTGGCTAAATAGTCCGCCAGTTGTCTGTCGATCTGCGGCGCGACGTTTTGCCCTACCGAGGCAGGATCCATTATCATAGGCAGTACGGTAAAATGACGGTCGATATGATGTCGGGCACTGTTTTTGCTGTTGTCTTTGGCATCGATGCTCAGTGTAATGTCATCAAAATACTTTTGGTCAGCGGCATCTTGGGTGACACAAATGATCAGCGGCGGCATTGGGTTGTCCCATAGCTCTAATAAACGTGCTGCTGTGGGCATGGAGGTCTCATCGACGATCAGTAGTGTCTGTCCTGTGTGTAAATGCGTCACTTTTTCAGGAAACTCTCGTTTGGTGACCACGGTGTCACCTGCCTGCAGTGCCATGGCCCAATTGCCGCCTGAGGTATCGCCATGCAAAAAAACATCGACCCATGCTCGCACGCCATCAGCGCTCCGCCATGCTTTTCTTAAGGTGTAGTAGACCTGCGCTCGGGCGGGCGGCGCGGTGTTTTTGCTAGGCTGGCTGCTGCTGGCTGTTATCGTGTTATGCGCCAAATCGAACAAATACGCGTAGCCTGCCTCGTTTGTAGGCACGGTATCTGGGCTAGAGCTGTCATGACGATGGCTTTGTGAGTCCATACTAAGCTCAAGACGCAGCATGTTTTCACTGACTTTATAGCTGCGCTCTACGACAAAGACCTGCCGAGTCAGCTTGATGGTTTTTTTGCCCAGTTTTTTATCTGCTCGCTGCCGAAGCAAAATATACCGCTCTTGTAGCTCATCGACTTGCGTGAGAGGGGCGGCAAAACCAATAAAGAAAGACTGTGGTTGCCGGTGGCTGTCTTTGGAGTCGATAGGTCGCGTCGCCAAGGATTTGGCTTGCAGGCAGATACCTTCTGCATAAATCGCAGTTAATTGCACCTCTGTATGCTCAAGTTCAGCTGCCGATAATGGGCTAAATGCCCGCAAAAACCCAAGCAGCTCATCGATGTGTTCTTCATTGATGTGAGCGATGATGCCCGCTATCTCAGGGTCGTTTAGATCGGTATAGAGCTGGGCTTGATCGTCTAAGTCGGGGGTGGTTACAAAAGAGGAGGCAAGGGTCATAGGTATACTCACAAACAACAAACATTCAAAAATTATTTATATTAAAGGTAATGATAATTGTTTTTGTTATCATTTACGAGTTGAAATTTATTAAATTTCTAAAAAGTAGACAGACTGGCAGGTAAAACGATTTATATCGTCTCTTATAACTGGGATAATGTGGTTATAGTCAAATCTAAATAAATCAGATACATGGCTATGTTTATTTTAGAAACCTCTTTTACTGATATGTCGAATGAGAACCCATAAGTTATGAGCACTGATGTTAAGACCCCTTTGGCTTTTAGAAAATACCCATCGACGACCGCTTTGCAGTGTTTTGAGACGGCAGCTCGGCATTTGAGCTTTACCAACGCCGCGCAAGAGATGAACATGACGCAAAGCGCTATCAGTAAGCAAGTCGCGCAATTAGAGGAGATGCTGAACCTGTCGTTGTTTTATCGGACGCCGCACCGCATTTCCTTGACGCCCGCTGGCAAGACTTACTATTTAGAGGTGTTAGAGATTCTCAGACATATCGAGGCGGCGACTACCAGCCTGATGTCAAATAGTGATAACTCAGAAGTACTGAAAATCGTCTCGCATCCGACCTTTTGCTCGCGTTGGCTGATGCCTGCGCTCAATGGCTTTGGCAGGGCTCATCCGTTGATTAATCTAAATATTAAAGAGCTGGCTGGGCCGTTTTTTTCTGAAGATCAAAATGTCGATGTGGCGTTTTTGTATGGTGACGGGATTTGGGGAGGGATGGAATCCATCAAGCTGTTTGATGAGTATAATGTGGCGGTTTGTCATCCGGATTATTTGGCTGGCAAAGCGCCTTGTACGAGCAACATCGCTCAGTGTACCTTGCTACAGCTCAGCTCTCGCCCCAGCGCTTGGTATGAGTATTTTAGACAGCAGGGTATTCGTATCGAGGGCACCTTTGTCGGTCCACGTTTTGACACTTTTCATACGAGTATATCGGCGGCATTACTCGGCTATGGTATCGCCCTGGTGCCACTGCGCCTAGTGGCGCCAGAGCTGCAGTCAGGGTCCTTGGTGCGTGCGTGGAGTTATGCAGCAAAGGGCCGGGGTGCTTACTATATAGCTTATCCATTGTCTTTGGGTAATTCGCACAAAGTCAAAGTTATTGTAGAGTGGATCTCAACTTACCTGCAACACTCAAACGACCCTAAGCAGGACATAGAGTGTGTACGGTAAGCTAAAAAATCAATGCATGCTTTTGGGTGTCAGCTGCGGGCTAAGCAGGTGCTGCTACCAGCTTGCTACCTGCCTGACCACCGGCCGACTTATGGCCGGTTTTTTATGCCAATGACAAAAAGGAATGACGCCATAACTATTCTTCGTTTGCTGATGATAGGCGGGTTTGCTCAAATTATTATCTATCTGGTCTAGGAAGATAAGAGACAGCCATGGAGCAGGAAAAACACCTGAAAAAAAGGATACATACTTGTGAGCCATACCTTTATCAATAGCGATGCTATTCGCCACAATTTTTCTATCGCCATGTCAGAGATGTACCAAAAAGAAGTGCCGTTATATGGTGACCTCATCGATTTGGTGACTGAAGTAAATACTGACGTATTAAATAAACAGCCTGATATCAGGCAGCAACTTGAGCACACCGGAGAGATTGATAGGTTAGGTATGGAGCGCCATGGCGCGATTAGACTGGGCACCGCGGACGAGCTAAGCATGATGTGTAGGCTGTTTGCGGTGATGGGTATGCATCCTGTTGGCTATTATGATTTGGCGCCCGCTGGCGTGCCTGTGCATTCTACGGCTTTTCGAGCGCTTGAGAAATCCTCATTAAATAAAAGCCCTTTTCGCGTTTTTACTTCTCTGTTGCGTCTTGATCTGATTGATGATGAAGCATTAAAACAAGAAGCGATAGCTGCTTTGGATAAGCGCGCTATCTTTACAGATAACGTTGTTAATTTAATTAAGCGCTTTGAAGAGCAGGGCGGGTTGACGGCGGCAGACGCTAAGCAATTTGTCAAAGAAGCGTTAGAAACCTTTCGCTGGCATGACAAAACACCCGTGTCAAAAGCGCTTTATCAGCAACTATTAAGTCAACACGGACTTATTGCTGACGTCGTCGGTTTTAAAGGTCCGCATATCAATCATTTGACCCCTCGAACCTTAGATATCGATGCGGTACAAGCTGGTATGCAGGCAAAAGGTATCCCGCCAAAAGCCATTATAGAAGGGCCACCGAGACGGCGATGTCCTATTTTATTGCGTCAGACCAGTTTTAGAGCATTAGAAGAAGCGGTTAATTTTAAGAATCCTAACGGCGGCTATCAAACGGGGCATCATACTGCGCGCTTTGGCGAGATTGAGCAGCGCGGCGTGGCTTTAACGCCCAAAGGCCGATCGCTGTATGACCAATTGCTTAGCCAAGCTCGCCGCCAGTTAGGAGTGACGCCAAATGCCAATAACGCCTTGGAGTATTATCAAGTTTTAGAAAGTGCATTTGCAGCGTTCCCTGATGATTATCGAGCATTACATGACGAGGGGTTGGCGTATTTTTACTATCAAGCGGTCGATAGCGATACAGATAACGAGCCAACGCTAGATTCTATAGACGTAGAAAACGTAAATGACCCTTTATCAAAGCAAGTGATTACTGATTTGCTTGAGCAAGGAATGATTCGCCTAGAACCTATTGTTTATGAGGATTTTTTACCTGTCAGTGCGGCGGGAATTTTTCAGTCCAATCTGCATGACGACAGCACAAACGATAATGAAAAAGACAATGAAACCGACGAACACAGCGGCAAGCAAAGCGGTGGTGGCATTAATTCTAATAAAGAAGCGTTTGAGAATGCTTTGGGCGCTCAAGTCTACGATGAGCTTGAGCTTTATCAAACGCTACAAGCAGAGAGTCTCAAAGCGTGTTTGGGACAACTAAATAGTAAGGTTTTAAAACGCGTTATCTAAAACCGTGATAGATAATTGGAACTGTTAATGAGCATTCCAAAAAGGAATGGCAGTACGAAATTAATTATTTTGCAACTTGCCTAGACGCAAGTTAAGTTAATAAGTCTCTCAAGGAAGCATAAATTAATAAAAGGGATGGAATATGATTAAGCAGTATATGGCCGCGATGGGTGTCAAAGAGGACCAATACCAAAATGGTGATTTTGACGTCAATAGCCCGATTGATGGCTCGGTGATTGGCAGCATAACCTTGGACAGCGTTGATGAGGTCGATACCAAGATTGCCAATGCCAAAAAAGCTTTCAAAGAGTGGCGCGTGGTGCCTGCGCCAAGACGTGGCGAGCTGGTGCGCCTGCTCGGTGAAGTGCTGCGCGAGCATAAAGAAGACTTAGGCATGCTGGTGTCATTTGAGGCGGGCAAGATTAAAGAAGAAGGCCTAGGCGAAGTGCAAGAAATGATTGATATTTGCGACTTTGCCGTCGGGGTGTCGCGTCAGCTTTATGGTTTGACGATTGCGTCAGAGCGCCCAGGCCATCACATGCGTGAGACATGGCATCCGCTCGGGGTGATTGGTGTCATCTCAGCCTTTAACTTTCCCGTTGCGGTGTGGTCGTGGAATACCGCGCTGGCCATCGTCTGCGGTAACCCGGTGATTTGGAAGCCCTCAGAAAAAACCCCGCTTGTCGCTTTGGCCTGTCAGGCACTGTTTGAAAAAGCCTTGGCCAAATTTGGCGATGCGCCAGAGCATCTATCACAAGTCTTACTCGGCAAAACCGATGTCGGTAACGCCTTGGTGGAGCACAAAGATGTGGCTTTAGTGAGCGCCACCGGTAGTACGCGTATGGGCCGAGAAGTCGGGCCAAAAGTTGCCAACCGTTTTGGTAAATGCTTGCTTGAGCTTGGCGGTAATAACGCCATGATTTTGGCACCAAGTGCCGATTTAGATTTAGCGTTACGCGGTATTTTGTTCTCCGCGGTTGGGACGGCAGGCCAGCGCTGTACGACATTACGTCGCCTATTTGTCCACGAATCTATCAAAGACGATATCTTACCGCGCATCAAGTCTGCTTATGAAACCGTCAGCATCGGTCATCCACTAGAGGGCAATCTGGTCGGTCCGCTGATCGATGAAGACAGCTTTAATAATATGCAAGCAGCGTTGGAAAAGGCGCGAGAAGCAGGCGGCACGGTTACGGGCGGCGAGCGCGTCCTTGCAGACAAATATCCTAACGCCTATTACGTGACACCTGCCATTGTCGAGTTTGACGAGCAAAACGATGTCGCCAAAAGTGAAACGTTTGCGCCGATTCTGTATGTCATGACCTACCGAGACTTTGATGAAGCCATTGAGATGCAAAACGATGTGCCACAAGGTCTATCGTCATGCGTCTTTACCAATGATTTGCGTGAGGCGGAAACCTTCCTCAGCGATCGCGGCAGTGATTGCGGTATTGCCAATGTCAATATCGGTACCAGTGGCGCTGAGATCGGCGGCGCGTTTGGCGGTGAAAAAGAAACCGGCGGTGGCCGTGAATCTGGCTCTGATGCGTGGAAAGTCTATATGCGCCGCCAGACCAATACCATTAACTACTCAAAAGAGCTGCCACTAGCGCAAGGCATTAGCTTTGGTTAATAAAAAGGTAAGTACAAATTTTTGTTGATTTGATTTATTTATCTACAAACTGCCAAGCCTTATTTATAGAAGCTTGGCAGGCCAAAAATAATAAGCAATCACGGATTGGTTGCCACTCCCATCGACTACTCAGGAAGGTAGAACTATCATGATCGATGATAAATCGCACGACCCCGATGTAGATGGCTATGGCCCATCTTCTAGCTTTTTACTGGATATTGCCCCTCTGTTACTGACTGCTATCATTCTGATGATACAGTTCTTTGTATTTAAAGATTTTACCCCTCACATTCCTCTTGCTTGCGGCATATTAATCACCGGCTTATTTATGAAGCTGCGTGGCCGTCATTGGCAAGGTATGGAAGAGCGTTTTTTAAAGGTCATCAAAATTGGTTTACCTGCGATGATTATCTTGATGGGCGTGGGCATGCTCATTGGTGCATGGATTATCGCCGGCACCGTGCCGACCATTTTGTATTACGGCTTTAGTATCTTTTCCCCTTCCTCGTTTTTATTTTCTGTTTGTATCATTTGCGCCATTATCTCTGTCGCTACAGGCACCTCGTGGGGGACTGTGGGTACCGTGGGTCTTGCGATGATGGGTATCGGTTTGGGGCTTGGTATCCCAGCACACCTAACGGGCGGTGCGATCGTCTCGGGGGCTTTTTTTGGTGACAAAATGTCGCCGCTATCAGACACCACTAACTTAACGCCTGCTGCTGCTGGCGTCGATCTTTGGGATCACATCAAAGGTATGTTGCCGACGACCGTTCCCGCCATGATTACCGCTTTGGCTATCTATGCGTGGATAGGTATGGGGTATGGTGATGACAGTATTGACCTGTCGTCTATCCGCGCGCTACAAGACAACCTAGCGGCCAATTACAATTTAAGCATCGTCACTTTGCTACCGGCAGTGGTGGTGATTGTCGCTGCTGTGATGAAAATGCCAGCGATACCGACGGTGTTAAGCGGGGTGCTGGTAGGCTCAGTGATTGCTGTGTTTATGCAGGGCGTAGCGGTGAGTGAGGTGTTTGATGTGTTACAAAACGGCTTTGTCAGTGAGACGGGCTTTGAGGTAGTGGATCAGCTGCTGTCAAAAGGCGGTGTCATGTCGATGACGTGGGTCATCAGTTTGACCATTTTTGCCTTGGGTTTTATCGGTGCGCTTGAGCACTACGGCACGCTTAGGGCCATCATGGCAAAGATTAATAATTTTGTGAAATCGCGTCTGGGTCTGGTGTTTACCACTTACGGCAGTGTGCTCAGTGTCGGGACACTCATCGGTGATGTTTATACCACTTGTGTTTTGCCAGGCCGTTTGTTGCAAGACAAATATAAAGAGATGGGCTATAAACGTACGACATTGACGCGCTCTATCGAAGACGCGGGGACACTTTTGTCGCCCCTTATCCCATGGAACATGGGTGGTAGCTTTGTGGCAGCGACACTCGGTATCGCCACCTTGACCTATGCGCCTTTTGCCTTTGCCTGCTGGTTGTCGCCTTTATTTGGCCTGCTTTGGGCGTTCCTTGATAAGTTCATACCGCGTGAAAAGCCAGCCACAGCAAAGCTCGATACCAATACTTCACTAAGTGAAGTGTGCTAAAGGGAGTCTGATATGTTGCAAGAGCAGTGTTTGTGGAACATGACGGCGCCTAATATTGACGCATATAGTCAAATGAGTAGCGATACCCAAGCGGCGGTGTGCATCATTGGCGGCGGCTATACTGGACTGTCTGCAGCAATTCATCTAGCTGAAAAAGGCGTCAAGGTTGTCTTACTTGAGAGTCAAAGTGTCGGTAGTGGCGGCTCAGGGAAAAGCGTGGGTCTGGTCAATGCGGGTACGTGGGCGCGCCCTGATGACTTAAGCGTTAGCCTAGGCGCGGCAGATGGTGAGCGCTTGACCGAAGCGCTTGGTCAAGCGCCGGGTTTGGTGTTTGACTTAATCAAACGCTATGATATCGACGCGCAAGCGACCCAAGCAGGCAATATTCATATGGCGCACAATGCCAAAGGTGAGATCGATGTCGATATCAGGTACGAGCAGCTCAGTCGCCGCGGCGCTAATGTGGAGGTATTGACAGGCAGTAAGTGCCACGAGTACTGTGGTACCACCAGTATCAATAAAGCCTTATTAGACCACCGTGCGGGTACTATCAATCCACTGGCTTATGTCCGAGGACTTGCCAAAGTCGCTGCAAATCTTGGCGTGACGATCTATGAACACTCTGCTGTTGAATCACTAGAAAAAGTAGGCGGTCATTGGTACGCCAGAACGGCCAAAGCATGTGTCAAATCTGAGCGTGTGATTATCGCAACCAACGCTTATACCGAAGGCGAATGGACAGATATCGCCAAGACTTTTTATCTGGTTTATTACTATCAGATTGCATCCGAACCGCTGAGCGGTGCAGCGGCAGAGCGCATATTGCCCTACAAAACAGGTGCCTGGGACACACGTCTGGCGCTATCTAGCTTTCGCCGTGATAATGACAATCGCTTATTATTGGGCACGGTTGGTGGGACGCAGATGAAACCAAAATCCTTTTATCAGTCATGGGCCAATGCGGTGCAAAAAAGCTACTATCCAGATTTGCCCGCGTTTGACTGGCAGTATGAATGGTGCGGTAGCTTTGGCTTTACCCAAGATCATATCTTTCGCGTGATGGAGCCAGACGAAGGCTTACTGACGGCGACGGCTTACAATGGTCGCGGCATTACCACTGGCACGCTTATGGGTAAATGCTTTGCAGACTATATCGTGACCGGCAAAAGAGACAGCATTCCGCTACCTTTCAAGACTTTAGAGGAAGCAAAGGTTGGTTTTGGCGGTATCAAGTCTGGGTTTACAGAGCTTGGCCTCACACTGTATCACGCTGGTCAATGTCTCAAGATCATTAAATAGTTTGGTTATTTGCATAGTGAGGTTATTGACTTAGTTAAAATGATAAACCGTGATAAAAGCTCTAAAAATGGCGGGTTGCTTATTAGGTTTTTTAATGTCACATTTAAGGATTGTTCATAATGAAATAACAAAACAGATTAAGGATAATTATGCAGATTTTAGACATTCATACCGTAAAAAAACAGCTAACCATGCCAATGGCCATCAGTGCTATCGAGGAGCTGCTGAAGATACAAGGCGAGCATCCGAGCTGGACTAAAACACCTGAGCGCCTAGTCATTCCTACTTTTCAGGAGAGCGATGCACACACCTCAGGCTCGCATTTGTCGATGCCGTCAGTGGTTTTTGATGGTGAAAACGAGTATGCAGTCGTCAAGCTGGTCACCATCTGTCCCGACAATCCTCAGCGCGATAAACCAACCACCATGGCCGCCATCACTGTCTCAAATAATGGGACAGGCGATATGCTGGCTTTTTTGGACGGAATATATATCACCCAAGTGCGTACCGCCGCGCTGTCGGGGATAGCGACTAAGTATCTGGCGAATCCACACAGTCGAGTGGCAGCAGTGGTCGGTACAGGCGGGATGGCATATGAGCAGCTAAACGCTATTCTCACAGTACGTCCAGATATCACGCACGTAAAGCTATGGAATAGAACGGCGCAGACGGCGCATCAGTTTCGAGACAGGTTTATGCAAGAGTATCCACAATGGCAAGTTGATGTTCAGGTTTGTGAACATATTGAAGAGGCAATCAGAGACGCAGATATTATCAATCTGGCCACACGCGCGACGGCAGGACTGTTTGAGGCGGCGCAGATAAAGGCAAATGTTCATATCAATGCGGTGGGCGCTTATCAGGCCACGATGAAGGAAGTCAGTAACTCAGTGATAGAGGCCTGCGACTCCGTGATCATTGACGATGCTGAAGGCGGCTTACATGAAGCAGGGGACTTGATACAAGCGCATGAGGACAGTGATAGTGCTTGGACATGGGATAGGCTCACTGGCACATTGGGGGATTTGGTCAATAAAAAAATCAGCCTCGATGTGAAGGAGGATAAAGGTATGACGCTGTTTAAATCAGTGGGCGCAGCCAGCTTTGATGCAGCCGTCGCTTTACAGGTAGCAAAAAAAGCCAAAGCAAAAAACTTGGGTCAATGTGTCGCGCTATAAGGGCTGAGTATTTATCCTTATAGAGTCAATCCAACGTAACACTGACCCACCTTATGTCATGTCCGTATTTTAAAATAAGTGAACTTAACTGGCAAAAGTAAGATGATAACGACGGCTTACTTTTTGAGAAGGTTTTGTTTATCGATGCGCAGCCATTTAGTAGTGAACGTTTTTTGTCTTAAATCTAAAATACTAAGGTGTGCCCTCAATTCAATCGATAGTCATCTAAAAGAGATAAAATGGCTGTTATAAAATATCCGTAATTATCTTTACCTTTTATATTCTCCTGACTGTATCAATGGCTATTGATAATCATAGGCTTAAGAGTTGACAATATTTCAATAAGCACTATACTTTTCTCACGTGGCAGCCCATAACTTTTGTTGATAATGCTGTTGTTTTACGCTCAACCTAACTACGATGAGAATCCCAGTTATGCTTTCACAACGCGCTCGTCTGCATCAGCTCTATATAGGTGCAGATGTCCTGCCTTTTGACGCTTTATACCCAGTCACCTTTTTATGGCAGAGTAGTATCCATCAACACGCGGTGGGCAGTATACTGGCTTATACTCAGTATTTTTTGGATAGCGACGCTTGTTTATCACTCATCGGTACACCAGTTTGTCTCACCACGCTTACCGCCGCTCGCAAACCCACTTATCGCTGTGGACATATCAGAGCCGTCCACTATCAGCACTCGGATGGTGCTATTCACTTTTATAGCTTAGATGTTGCCAGCCCAGATTGGCAACTCACTCAGTCTATCCATACCCGCAGCTTTGTGAACCAGTCCACGCTCGATATCATCACCGCGATCCTTGGTGATTATAACTTTGAATGGCAGCTCTCAGACCCACTCTTATCATCAGAACAGCTGACCGCACCACTCGCCATGCGCAGCCAATTTGCTGTGAGTGACTATGAATTTATCACAGGATTACTGGCAGATATCGGCATATCGGCTTTATGGATAAACGGCGACTCAGTCGACAATCTTGGTCACTGGCAGCTAATCAATACTTTAGAGGATAGCACGCTTGAGCCAGTAAGCTACCGCTATGCTGCGTCTTCCGTACAGTCTGGTAGTGATATCGTGGACGAGCTACAGATCAGAGCCAAGCAACGCGGCACCTCTATTGTGGCAGTACGCGCTGATGGGTTGTCGGCGGATACTCTCTATGAAGGCCAAGCTTATGACGATTCTGCACTGGCTATGCAAGATAAGACCGTCTTATTAGGGGCGCCGTCTCGAGTCGATAGCGATGCTGCTGCCACTCGTATGGCCAAGCAGTGGGTCGCTGCTAATACCTGCAATAGAGAGTATTACACCGCCGCCGGTTCGATGCGCGGCATGCATATCGGCAATCGCGTGCATATCGATAACTTATCGACTGTTCACACTTTAGCAAGCTATTGCACCGCACTTACTATGATCGGCATCGAACCAGATAGCGACAGCGTCTCTTACCATCATGCTACTTTTATAGCGGACTGGCTCACTCGTACTAGTAAGCACGCCCATCAAAGCAGCCAACAGCAAACCGACACCCTGCATACTCTCAGCACCGTCCATCAGTCGTATGTAGCCATTCCCCAGTACGGTATCGACATCGCACAAGACACCGGAGTTTGGGTAACCGCCACACTATTAGACTCTGCTATTCCATACTGTCCCTATCCCAGCAAGCTTGCCTTTGTCAGCAGTACCTATACAGGCATCACCCAAGCGCGAACCGGTGATCAAACTACCTCAGCTGTGCCAAGCTACGCCTCACAGGTCACTGATGATGGCCTGCAGCGCACCATCATCACTCCGGTATCTGCTGGTATCAGCCCGTATGATGATGGCATCACCCCGCCGCTTAGAGCACTACAACTGTCCTCAGGTGCGACTCACGGCTGGCAGTTTACCCCAAGACTCGGACAGTCGGTGCTACTCAACCACTGGTACGGCGACAAGGACAGCCCCGTCATTAGCCGCAGCCTCTATGACGGTATCGGCATGGGCGACACTGATGATAAAGACATCACCAACCGCGATGAGGGACTGGCTAATAGACATAACCTACAAGGCGGATCCTCACCAAGATGGCATGGTGCTGGTCTGGGACATTCGCAAATCAAGGATGACGACGCACATAGCGGCTGGATAACCGGTATCGCTCAATACGGACTTAACGATCAATCTGAAGTCAGCCTTCTCTTTGATGACACTCCAAACCAGATCGGCATGCAGTGGTCGGTCAACACTGCTAGTCGTGCCAACGCCCAAACCCCCACCAGCACCAGTAGTGCTACTTTCTCACCAGATGAGCACATCCTTGAGCTTGGCGTCCTACGTCATCGCTATAGCAACCATCAATCGACAAGCAGCGGACAAGGGGTCAACCTTGCCACCGATCATGGACTACAAGCCACAGCAGACAGTGGCGTGCTGCTCTCTACCTTTGGGATCCGGCACAGCCAATCCGAGCATGAATCGGCGTGGGTCAACGACGCCGGACAACGCCAGCTGAAACTGGGTGCTGAGCTGAGCGAGACACTGATGGAAGCCAAACAAGCGCACTTGCAACCGACAAAAGAGATCAGTAGTGCGAACGCGTCTATAAAAGCCTTTGAAACCGCAGCGCAGGTGATCGATGAGACCCTACAAACTGAAGTCTTAGGTGCGTCCGATGTACTAGTAGTCAGCAAAGACAGTATTTTGGCATCAAGCAACAACACCCTAACCACAGCCAAGACCATCGTTAGACAATCTGGCAGTACGCAGTCCGATGTGGTGGCAGGCAACTATACGCTGACGGCAGATACTATCGAGTCGCTATCAGGTATTGCTGGACAAGCCGCTCTATCAGGACTGCATATCAGTGCTAATACCAAGCCAGTAGCGATACAAGCACAGGGCGGTGAGCTGCAATTGCATAGCCAGCAATCCATGACCATCGGTAGCGAGTCGGGACAAGTGAATATCGCAAGTCCTAAACGCATCAAGTTTCAGACTAGCGCGGGGGCGTCGCTGACGATTGATGAGAGCGGGATTAAGCTCGTTTGCCCGGGGGAGATTAAGATAAAGGCGGTGCTTGGTGTCTGGAGTGAGAGCTAATTACTCTGTACCGATGATGCCTGAGACAGTTCCACTGTTTAGTAATAAGCTCGATGTTTATGATTTGTTTTATCAGTATGACTTTAATGACATTGAGTTTCAGATGCTAAAGCCTGATGGGCAGCTGATAGAAGGGGTGTTAGATGAGTATGGACGCACCGCTCCTGTGATTAGTGATAAAGAGGAAGAGGTTAATGTTTTAATTGGCTTTAAAGATGTGGATTGGGGGATAGAGTTTGAACCTGATGAAGAAGAAAGTTCAGAATCTACCAAAAATAAAGATGACGAATTAAAACAACCTTTAAATCAGAAGACTTCTCAGGAGAATAATAATGACTAAAGCTAAAAGTGTTGTTATTAAAATTCGTTTTGTTGATTTGATGAATAAACCATTTCCAAATCTATATCATCTTATTAGAGAATCAAAAAAATAATTAGCGAAAATAAATCAGATGTTTCAGGTCTTGGCGTACCTATTAGTAGACCTCCCGGTACCATGCTAACTGTTAGTATCAAGCATCCATTGACAAACAAGATGATTGATATTCAACGTCCTATTGTTGTACCGACACAGAAAGTCACAATGACTATCAAAGCGCCATTTTCTATTCAGATAGTTAAGCTTCGAGCCCTTGCAGACAATGGTGGCTCATACAAAAGAAGCACTCATAAAGTTGTAGCAGGTAAAGATGAGTATGAAGTTAAAAAAGGCCAAGATCTGTATACGATTGCAAAGATACATAACACCACTTGGCAGATACTAGCGCAGCTGAACAAATCGACTATTAAAGACCCTGATGAAATAGTTCCAGGCCAGATAATAAAAGTGCCACCCAAAGGTAGTAGCTTAACAGGCATCACCAATGACAGACCTGACTCTTTAAAAAACCAGACTCATTACAAGGTAAAAAAGGGAGAGACATTATCAAGTATCTCCCAAAGAAGTGGTGTGTCAGTAGAGCAGCTCAAACGTATGAATGGCATTACAGATCCGACAACCTTGCAAGCGGGTCAGACCATCAAGCTTCGTGGCGCTGGTTCAGTACAGACTCATACAATACCTAAACCCACCCCCACTGCGAAACCTACACCAAAACCCTCATCGAAACCGTCGTCTTCTGATGAAGAGGAAGGGTTTTTCGGTGGCGTCCTTGAAAGTATAGGAGAAGGGTTAGGCGCTCTAGGTAATAAAGCAAAAGAGGGTTTAGAGGGTATCAATGACGCTATGAGTGGTGGCAAAAATGATAAGCCTGCTGGAGGAGCGCCTGCTATTAGTACCAACTCAAACAGTAACGTCTCATCAACCTCGGTTGATTATACCGTAAAAAGCGGTGATACGCTAAGCGGTATTGCGCGAAAGCATGGCGTAAATACGAATGAACTCGCTCGTACTAATGGTTTAAAGCTTACTGATACGATTCATCCAAGAGACAAGCTAAAGATACCTAGCAATGGTGCTACTTCCCCATCCACAGGTAGTCCTCCTCAATCAAGTAAAACAGATCGTCCTGTAAACGTGACTACAAAACCTAGCAATAGCTCTGATGGTACGCCAAAGGATGTTGCTACAACCAATGGTTCCTGTATTTGTAAAGCCCATGGTTTAATTTGGGGGGCTAAGGTAAACTGTGACTTTAGAAAAAAAGTTATAGAGATTTGTCAGGATTTATGGCCTGATGATTATCTAGCGATGGCTAATAACTTGATGGCTGTATTTGCTTGGGAAAGCGGAGAAAAATTTGAATCAGGCGTACCTAATAAACAAAATTCAAGAGCTACTGGATGAATTCAATTTATGCCAGACACTTACGAAGGTTTGACTGGAGAAAAACCAATCATTGAAACAGTTGAAAACTATTGGGGTAACGGTAAAAGATTAGAAAGAATTAAACAGCTTGCTGAGATGGATGAAATCAACCAGTTAGATTTGGTAAAAAAATATTTTGAACCTAAGCGCGATAAAAATTTAGAATTTATCGACTTCTATCTTCAAGTTTTATTCCCTGTATCAAGTGGAAAGCCTGATCATGTGGTATTCGCAGATAGTCATAGCAAACTAGATCTCCCTAATGAAAGGGAAGGAATTAGAAATAAGAGAGTAGAAAAATTTTCAAGAAACAACATGGACAAGAATAATGATGGTAAGGTTATGAAGTCCGAAATCGCCCAATCAGTGGAACATTTTTTGACAGACGGTGAAAAATACGAATCATTTGGCAAGTGTGAGACATTTAGTGTTATTGAGCAGCCAGTTTCAACTAATGATAATTGCCCTTCTAATATAGAAGGCTGTTTTTGTAACAGAAACAATAAACTGCCTATGCAAGCTGGATTCCTAACTCATTCTCGTATAATAAAGCATCATACTCCTAAGCTTGAAAGAAGGAATTATACTCAAGAAATTAGAAAAATAATTTTGCATCGAACTGTTAATAGTTCCGCTCAATCAACATTTAATTCTTTTAGTAGGGGATCGAAACCATATGGAACACATTTTGTTGTAGACAAAGATGGTAAAATTTATCAAACAGCTAACTTGAATAAACTTACTATACACGCTGGTAATGCAAATCCCTATTCAGTAGGAATTGAAGTTGTAGGTATGCCCCTTGACAAGAATGGAAAGCCAACAGTTGGACCTCCAAATGGAAACAAGGTACACAGTTGGCAGAAACTTACTATGAAACAAACTCAAAGCGTTGCTTGCCTTACGAAATATTTACTTATTCATTATGGGTTGACTCAGTCTAATATAGCAGTACACGAAGATGTTGCAGCTAAAACCGAAGGTGAAGGAAGGACAGTATACAATGCTATTAAAAAATATTTTTAAACCTATAATTATATTACCAGTCACTCTATATCTGCTTGCCTGCCAAGAGGAAGCAGAAGTTTATCAAACCATATGCATTGACGCAGATACTACAGTTAAAAACGACGTACCTAGAGGAGGTATTTTATGGTCATTGTCTACAGATGATTTTAAACATCTGATCTCATTAGTCAAGAAAGAGTCATCTCGAAACATTTATGTTAGGAATTCTATTACAACCTGCGAAATGAAGTTTGATAATATTGAAGTAGATAACAATATTTGCAAAACAACCTTGAACGCTGGAGCTTACGGCTATACAGAATGTAATGATGGCTCTAAATACAGCTTTGGATGTTACAAAAAAGAATGCGATCAATACTTTCCATTTCCTTTCAAAGATGAAGAAGGCGTTGACTTAGAACTTGATTATTTAGATGAGCCTGAGCCTACTAGTGGAAAAACGTATATTGAAAATTATAAAAATTATCTTGCTACAATGAATAAGAAATTAGTTAAAAATAGGTTAGCTGTAAAAGTTTATTTTGAAAACTCAAATTTAGATGATTCAAGTTATGTTATTCGATATGTAGATAAAGCATCGCCACTCAAAAACAGCATCCAAGAATATTTGAACGGTTTAACGCCAGAAGAAAAAAATCTAGGATTTAAGTCAAGTAATTTTGGCAATAATAGTTTTCAAGTAAAAATTGATAAGAAAACTGCCTTTATAAATTTTATAAGTTACAAATTACGAATCATAGAACCAGAACAAATATTAAACTTTGATTATAATATTTCAAAAACAGCTGAGCAGTTTGATACTGTAGATAAAACAGAAATTTGTATCAATAATATTTATAACTATCAAATGGCTTTCTTGGCCAACGAAGAACCAATTGATTGTCCTTTCTAATTTTAGATTTTATTCTTATTTAAACTAAGTCTGCACGTATAGTAGATTCAATTGAAAAATGTTATAGCGCTACTGGTATAAATTTCCTTGCGTGCTGTATATAAAGAGGCTGCGAAAAATTCATCCCAGTAGCGCTTTGGAACTTATGACAGTTTTGTTTGGAACTGACTATATAGGAAATACTAATCCATTTACAGCATGGCGTTTCCAGTAACAGGCGACTTAAACGGACAGACCAAAGTACTTAAAGTCCCTGTTGTCTCCTTTAGTATCAAATTTGTCGATAACAACAATCAACCCATACCCCATTACGAGTGTAAAACCCTATATCGTGGCAGAAAATCTGCTATAAAAAGAGCCAACCGTCAAGGTATTAGCGCTATCAAAGCTCTTGCTGGTCAAAAGCTTACCATTATCGATGGACAAGATAGAGCTCAAACAACCGCAAGCGTTACCTATGGCTCCAAACAATGGACTATGTTCATAGGAACAGACATCACCGAAGAAGATATCAGCGATACCTTGAGTCAAGAAGCATCGACTACTCCAGAGACCAGTAAACAAGAGGACACCCCAAAACCTCAAACATAGCAAAACCCTATCATCAAAGTAGAAAAGCCAAAAGTAACAGACGTTGAAAAAAAGACAGAAACAGGGCCGATGCTTGAGGTTTCCTCAGATGAGACTAAAATCACCATAAAGTTCGTTGATGAAGCAACGAATAAGCCCTTATCAGGACTCTCGTATTGGACGCAATCAGATAATCTATCAGTAACGAATGGTGATGGTACAAGAGGTAGAGCACATAATTCGCTAGGGTGTGTTGACAATTACCGTAAATGGATAATCGTCGCTGCTAAATAGATATTAGCAGCAAACGACTCATCCGTTTTTTCAGCACGCATGGCAATTTTCTTGAAATCTTTCAGCTTACAGAAGAA
>Ga0208017_100052_pt1 | contig 50057 bp, 42 predicted proteins | sample 30_taG_FD_184104 | JGI IMG/M metagenome (GOLD analysis project Ga0208017, IMG submission 184104) | Marine viral communities from Cariaco Basin, Caribbean Sea - 30_WHOI_OMZ (SPAdes) (version 2) | ecosystem: Environmental > Aquatic > Marine > Oceanic | place: Caribbean Sea: Cariaco Basin... | reverse complement strand
CGACAGGTCAGCGGATAGGCCCTTCCCTGCTGGTCGCTGCCAATCGGCCAGCCGCCGCCAAAGCCGACTGACTGAGCGCCGGTATTTTCGTAGATCATTTTCATCAGCGGCTGGATGTCGGTGCCCTGATATTGGTTGCTGTAGGCGACCGCTGCCTGAAGCGCCGCCCGGTCCGTGTCGCGTTTCGCGCCCAGCGCGGCGTTATAATATTCGCTCTCCGGCACGGTCTCGAGCCCCTTGGGCACGGCCTTGGCATCGGGATTGCCGCCAAATTGGGTGACGAAATCCCTGGCGACGCGATAGATCTTGGTGCCGTCCCACCAATGGCCTCTGGCAAGCTTGCGGACATTGCGGACATGGCCGCCGGAAAGCTCCGCCGGGAGCAGCTGGATCACTGCCTGGCGCGTGCTGCCGTCGGCGGCATCGGGCAGGGTCAGGATCATGAGATCGCTGACCGGGATCGGCAGCCAGTGCTCGGCGGGAGCGGCAGCGAGTATCTCGGCAGGAGTCGGGGCCGGCGCTTCTTCCTGCGCCAATGCTGGGGAAAAGCAGGCGGCCGCGATCGCGAAAATAGCGAGGCGCATGGATCGAAACCGGTTTTTCATGCTGCTCCTTACTATGGTGAACTTTACAAAGTTTACAGGGTTAAAGAAAGGAAAGCCTGCCCCTGCGGAGTGTTCCCCGGCGCAGGGCGCGAGCGACGGAAGATTCGGGGGAAGCTTTCCAAAGCCGAGCGGTCCAGGCGAGTCCTGAAGGTGCGGTGCAAAAGGCGATGGCGGGACAGTTCTGGACCCCGGCCTGCGCCGGGAACAATTTTTTGGTCACACAGGGTCACACGGGTCACACCCCCTAATGCAAGAATGAATTTGCTTCCGATAATGCTTGAAAACCGCCGGTGGGCGACTGCTGGGACCGAAGGGATGAAGCGCCGGAGCATCGGATGAGACTAACCGAAGTAGTGTGCTGTAGGAAAGCGGAAACTGTGCCCCTGCGCAGGCAGGGGCCCATCTCCTGAAATGGCGTCACGAGCATATGATCCCAGATGGACTCCCGCCTTCGCGGGAGAACGAAGCTCCATATATTCTGCGATTGCAATTCACTCCCCGCTCACCCGGCGCACCGGCACCGGAATATTGCAAATATCCGCCCCGCCCGCCGGCACAATGAAGAACGGATCGCGGCGATTGGCTCTGGCATCGGCATATTGGGCGAAGGTTTCCCCTTCGGTCGAGAGATATTCGAAGCGCGGCTGGTCCGCCGCCGGCAAGTCGCTGGCCAGCCGGATCGATGTAATCGGTACGCGCTTGCTCGCGTCCTCGTACAACCCCAGATCCCCCTTGCCGCGCGGCAGGCTGGAGAGATATTCCATTCCCTCGATAACGCGTCCGACCACGGCAATATTGCGATCAAGATGGCGCGGTGCATGGCCGATCACGGTGTAAAGCTCGGCGCCGCTGCCGGTATCGGGCGAATAGTTGCGGCCAGCGCCGACGGCGCCGTAGCAGTGGATCGGCCAAGCTCTGCTATCGCGAAATGCTACAGGCCACCCATTGCTCCACCAACTCGCATCAGCATATGAATCAACATCATAATCTTGTTGTCCCCAATCCATCCAGTCGGCTGGTTTGTTTGCCGAGTGTTCCAAAACAGACCGGGTTTTTGCTTTTGAAGCTGCCAAATTGGTTGTTGTATACTCACTCTCACGCACCGTCTCCAACCCGTCCGGCAACGCCTTCTTCTCAGTCGCATCGCCCCATTGCACGACATAATTGTCCTGCACCCGGTTGATACTGGTGCGGTCCCACCAGTGCGCCGCAGCCAGCTTTCGGATATTGCGGATCCAGCCTTGCGAAAAAGGCTCCGGCATCAGCTGGATGACCACGCGGCGGGCATTGCCCTCGGCATCGGCGGCGAGGTCCATGACCAGCAGATCGCTGGGCGCGATTGCCACCCATTCGCTGGCCGGGGCCGTCTCGACAATGGCGTTGGGGCTGGGATATTCGGGTTTTTCGGTTTCCTGGGCCGAAAGGGGGGCCGCCAGGGCAAGAGCCGTGAGCGATGCGATGGAGCATAATCTGTTCATGGTAACATCCCGCCTTGTCCCGCTAGTCCTGAGCCTGTCGAAGGACGCCTTGCGTCTTGCGGCGTGGTTCGACAGGCTCACCACTAACGGATTACATTTCCAACATTCTGTTCGTCAGCACCCTAAACCGACAGTATCACTTGCGAAAGCGCGAATCCCGCACTAGGGAAACGGCGCTGTCTGATATTCGACCAGATTCACGGGTCGGGCGGCATTTGCGGAGACGTGGCAGAGTGGTCGATCGCGCACGCTTGGAAAGCGTGTATAGGGCAACCTATCGAGGGTTCGAATCCCTCCGTCTCCGCCATTCACCTGTTTCCATCTATCCCGAGCTAACGCGTGAGACGCGCAGTTTACTGCGGGTTAGCGGGTGATTCGGGTCCTCATTTGTCCTCAGGTTTCCGCCAGTGTGTGATTTGGAATGTGGGAACAGATGTGGGAATATCAGGGCTATGAGAAGATTATCTGCGACCGCTGTGAAGGCAGCAACCAGACCCGGACGGCTGAGCGATGGCGACGGCCTCTATTTAATCATAAAACCCGGCGGGGCCAAAAGTTGGGTCTGCCGGGTCCAGCGGCATGGCAATCGCCGGGACTTTGGTTTGGGCAGTGCAAAGAAGGTCAGTCTGGCTGTTGCCAGAGAAAGAGCGCGTGAAGTGCGCGCCTGGATCGAGCTCGGCCTCGATCCCGTCTTCGAGAGGAGAAAGATCTTGGGCTTCCCGACCTTCCGGGAGGCCGCTAACAAGGTCTTGGCAGCGAGCAGGAAGAGCTGGCTTGGCTTGGAGCGTGTGTCCAGGAACTTGGGCGCGTCGTCCACACAATTTATACTGAGCGCATTAGCAAGCTCGAGGCAAGTGTTTAGCGCCTCGCCCAGCGCCGATTGATCCGCCCAACTATTATGCAAAAACGGTCCGGTACTGTTTGCAGCGACCGCACCCAAGAAGAGACTGAGAACTAACATCTGACGCGTTCCTGCCAGAGCCAAACAGGCAGTCTCCATACTGTCATACACGGTATCTAACCATGCCCTGGGCCGTCTGGGAGCGATGTGATGACATGGATTCGACCGATTGATCACTGGTTTGCCGAGCACATTTTCATCAATCAGAATATTCATCGGAATTACGCCCGGCGGCTGATTGGTGATGCTAGTGAAGCTGAGGACCTCGTTCAGGACGCTTATTGTCGCATCTTCGCGCTCGACGACTGGGCTTCGATCGCGAATCCCCACGCCTTCACTATGCGTATCATCCATAATAGCGCGGTGGACCGGTTCCGGCGGGCTGGCGTTGTTCGCATAGACCGCGGAGCAGCCCTTCAGGCCCTTGACCCTGCCGATGAAGCGCCGCTACCCGATGTGGTCGCGCATGATCGCGCTGAACTGCGGCGGCTGGCGAAGACGCTTGACACCTTGCCGGAACGGTGTCGTGAAGCCGTTTGTCTGCGAAGAATTGAGGGCTTGGCACCGGCCGAAGTAGCGGAGAGTATGAACATATCCGTCTCCACGGTAGAGAAGCATCTCACTAAAGGGTTGCGGTTGCTAGTTGAACGTATGTTAATAGATGAGCGACCAGAAGAAGCAAGGCGCGCGCAAAAATGGACTGTAAAGAGGAGGGGAACGAAACGCTGATTGGGCTGGCCGCGGAATGGTTGGTCCAGCTCGACGCCGGTACCGCAGATCCCGTTGCGTTTGAAGAGTGGCGCGATAGCGATTCACGGCATGCCGCCGCCTTTGCGCAAGTAGCGGCATTATGGAAACGCACAGGTAAACTACGAGCACTGGAACCCGCAGATCCGTTCGGTGCCGTCGAGCCTACTGAGAAAGTGCCGCCCCGACTCACCCGCCGTGCGCTGCTGGGGGGAGCAGTAACCGGTGGAGCCTTGTTGGCTGCCGGTGCAGTCCTTTTTCTGGGGGAGGAGCGTGCTTCCGCAGAAACGCGCGTCGGGGAGCGTCGTGTAATTTTTCTACCGGATGGCAGCCGTGCCGAACTTAACAGCAATACGCGTCTGACCTGGCGCATGGAAACCCATCGCGAGGTTTGGCTGGAGCGCGGAGAAGCGACGCTGCGAGTAGTGGAAAACCCTGAGCGCCTATTCAGGCTGGTCGCCGGGAAGCTGAGCGCCACGTTGAAGCGGGGCCGCTACAACATGCGAATTCGCGAGGTTGGTGCTGAACTGACAGCGCTTGCCGGCAATGCCGAGGTTTCGCTAGCGGATCGCCGAAGCTTTCAGCAGTTGCTCCCCGCCGGTTCAACGCTCGTCGCCTCGACGAGGGGCTTGGCTGTAGAACCTACTGCGCCCAGCTTGATCCGGTCGATTGAAGCGTGGCCGCGCGGCGAGCTCGTCTTTGACGGCATGCGGCTTGACCAAGCAGTGCCGGAATTCAACCGGTATATAGAACGCCAAATCGTCATCTACGACCCCCGTATCTCATCCCTACGGCTCGGCGGACGTTATTTCATCGACGATCCCGGCGGATTTTTGAATGGTCTGGAGGAAGGCTTCGGTATTCGCGCCGTGCGATCGCGCGATCGCACTCTCCTCGTCGGTCCTGACTGGAAGCAGATGCCCCAGGATTGAGATATTTCTGTGCCCGATGCATAGCGGTTTTTGCATCTTGCTCCGTCTTGTTTCCTGAACGCTTTTTGCTTCAGGAGGAAACATGTCGATCATCTGTCGGGCTTCACCTCATTCGGTTGCGGGACTACTCATATCTGTTGCCGTCCCAGTTGTTGTCATGGCAGCGCCGCCGGCATTTGCACAGGAGGTGCAGCAGGGCCATGATTTCGACATCCCTGCCCAGCCACTGTCATCCGCCCTTGAACTATTCTCACGCCAGGCGGGTGTGCAAATCCTGTTTCCCTACGACCGCACAGCCGCGCGTCGCAGCGATGCTATTCGGGGAAGGATGACGGCAGAAGCCGCATTGCTCCGGTTGCTTGCCGGCAGCGGGCTGGAAGTCGTGACACGCACCGCAGATCGGGTGACAATCAGACCCACCCGGAGGGAGACCCCCGTTCCATCGGAGCAAGCCGAGCCTTCAATGGTGCACGAAGATATCGTGGTGACGGCGCAGCGCTATGAGCAGCTCTCGAAGGACATCCCCTTTGCCCTCACAGCCCATAGCGGCGAAACCCTCGAGAAGCTGGGTGTGCAGACCTTGCGTGATATGTCGCTTTACACACCGGGCCTGCTGATCGAGGACCAGTCGCCCAACAATCCGATATTCGTAATGCGTGGTATCACCTCGGCAGGTGGGGACAGTTTTACCGAACCGCGCGTATCGGTTTTCCAGGACGGGGTGCCCATTTCCAAATCTCGTGGCTCTTTCGTCGAGTTGTTCGATATCGAGCGGGTTGAAGTTGCGAAGGGGCCGCAATCCACGCTGTTCGGTCGCGGCGCACTGATCGGCGGGATCAATGTGATCCAGAACCGGGCTGAGTTCTCGACCGATTGGAGCGCCGCAGCCGAATATGGCAATCTCGATTATTTCCTGCTGGATGCCATGGTGAACGTGCCCGTGGGTGATGTGGCCCTGCGGCTGGCCGGACGGCACCGCGAGCGTGGCGGCTCCATGGACAATCTCGCGCCCGACGCGACTGGCGATCTCAACGGGGTCAACACCGATGCGATACGCGGTACTCTTGCCCTGCGACCGGGCCATAACTTCACCGCCGACATCTTCGTGAACTACCAGCACGACCGCACCGACGGCACCGGGTTCAAATCCATGTACCTGCGGTCGAACGACCCGGAAACGGGCGCGGTGCTGGCTGGTACCGGCTTGGACGAAGGCGCATGGCTTCAAACGCCTTCCGACTTTGCAAATGGGAGAGGACTCGGAGTCGCCCAGCATTATTTCGGCATCACCGGGCTGCTGAGCTATGAATTCAACGATGACCTTACTATCAGTTCCATCACCGGTTGGCGCGATGTTAATTCGACTGAAGTCTATGATGCGGACGGCATCTCGCTACCCCTGTTCACCAACATGGAAGATAATGGCGGCACCTTCCTCAACCAGGAGCTAAGGTTACGATGGGATAATGATGGTCCACTTGCGGGATCGATCGGCGGAAACTTTTATCGCGAACGCGCGCGTAGCGAAGTCGATGTGCGCTTCGATGAACGCATGTTGTTGGCTCAGGTCGCGGGTTTGCTCAATGGAGGTCCGATAACGGGACTACCCGCCGATGTGCCTGCTCCAGCTACCCTGTTCGGAAACACGGGCTTCACCGGGACCCTGTTGCAAGGGTTGGTCGGACAGATGAGTGCAGGCCATGTAGCACTCGGCCCACAGGAAGGGGCAGCCCTGGCGGCGCGCCTTGACCCGGCCCACGTGGAAACCGGGCGTAACCAGTCGGATGTCGATGCATGGGATGTCTTTGCCGATGTTACCCTGCGCCCTGCCCCGGGATGGGAGGTTACAGGCGGCGTGCGCTACACCACCGAAAGCAAGACGACCTCCTGGTCGAGTTCGGTCGAAGCACGTAGCATCCTGGGCGGCGTGGTCGGCGCGGCCACGCTTGCCGCAAGCGGAGATCCGGCATCAATAGCAACCGCCCAGGCACTGATCGCGGGTCTGACTGCCTTTGGTACCGATCTCACGGCGCCATTGCCGGCCTTCGGTATCAACGCGCAGCCGACTGTCGGTAACGGCGATTTCATTGATGAGACACTCGATGACGATGGCTTTACCTGGCGTCTCGCCTCCACATATTCGATAACGCCCTCGACAAACATCTACGGCAGTTATGCGCGGGGCCGCCGTTCGGCGGTCCTCTCGGCAGCAGCACCCGGGGCTCCTGGCGCGGCGCCGGTGTTCGCCGTGGCACCGGCGGAGATCGTCGACGCGTTCGAAATCGGCGTGAAGAGTGATGTGCGCTCAGCCGGCCTGCGTGCCGATGTATCGGCTTATTACTATGACTACACGAACTTCCAAACGCGCGAGTTGATCGGCTCCGCCTTCGTCACTACCAACGCAGGCAAGGCAGAGGCTTATGGTCTGGAATTCCAGGCGAGCTGGCAAGCACTACCGGTACTGGAACTGTTTGGCACCTATGCCTACAACCACTCCCGTTTCAACAGCGGCGCCTATGATGGCAATCGATTTGCGCGCTCACCGGATCATATGTTCTCGGCAGGAGCCTCCGCAGAATTCCCGATCCTCGCTGGCAACCTCTTCATACGGCCGACCTACATCTATCGCAGCAAGATATTCTTCGCCGACGACAATGACCGACCGGAATTGCAGGTGGGTCGCATAGTCGCAGACGTGATCCAGGATGAGTACCAAACCGGTTTTGGGCTGCTGAACCTGCGCGTTGGCTACGCGCCAGACCACGGCTTGTGGGGAGTAGAAGCCTTTGCCAGCAATCTAACCAACGAGATCTATCGCAAGGGCGCGGGGAGCGCGGGCGAATCTATCGGCCTTCCTACCAATGTCCGGGGTGAACCACGCGTGTTTGGCTTGCGCCTGACACTTCGCAATTAGGGAGCAGGGATTATGCAACGCAGAACGGTTCTAGCCGGGGCCATCACGAGTGGACTGCTTCTTGCTGTTGCGCCCGCATTTGGTTCGGTAAGGTCGCGCCAGCCCGTAGTCATCGCCCATCGCGGCGCGAGCGGCTATCGACCCGAACACAGCGAGGCGGCCTATCGCCTCGCTGTGCGCATGGGCGCTGACTATGTCGAACCCGATCTTGTAATGACTAAAGACGGAGTGCTGGTCGCCCGGCATGAAAACGAGCTCGGCCTTACAACCGATGTGGCAGATCGTCCGGAATTCGCCGACCGGATGACAACAAAAACCATTTCCAGTTTCGATTTCCTTGGATGGTTCACCGAGGATTTCACTCTGGCTGAGCTCAAGACATTGCGCACGCGCGAGCGCAATCCGGAACTGCGTCAGGGCAGTGCACAGTATGACGGGCAGCAGCCCATACTGACCTTGCAGGAGATCATCGACATCGTCCGAATGGAAGGGCAGGGCCGCGCCACACCGGTGGGCCTCTACATCGAATTGAAGGATCCTGACTATCACCGGCAGATTGGCCTGCCGATCGAGGATACCCTTCTTGCGGTGTTGCAGGCCAACGGGCTGGCCGGGGCAGATGCACCGGTCATCGTACAGTCTTTCTGGCCAAGCGCGCTGGCTACCTTGCGCGCGACCACATCGATCAAGCTTTGCTTCCTGCTCAACAGCGTGGCCCCGCCGGAAGAGATATTGCGGGCGAACGGCATCACGCGGTACGAGGATGTCTATTCGCCCGAGGGGCTGAGACGTATCGCCGGGTTCGCCGATATACTCGGGCCCGAGACTGGACTGATCCTCCCCCGCGACGGCGATGATCGAACGGGCGCCCCCACCTCGCTGGTTGCCGACGCTCATCAGGCAGGGCTGGGAGTGCACGTCTGGAGCGTGAATGCGGAAAATGCCCATCTGCCCAGCGACTATCGCCTGGGTGATCCATCCCGGGAAGGCTTTCTGCAGGAGCTGGGGGATGCCACTCGTCTCGCGAAACGTCTCTTCGATTTGGGCGTCGATGGAATTTTCACGGATCATCCGGATCTCGTGGCTGCGGCAAAACCCGCCAAATGATCCGCCGATAATTTTTCTCCATTGCTTATGGCGGAACTCGTCCTGTTCCCCGTCCTCACAGTTAGGAACCGTTCAAAAACCCTGTCCCGTTTCCGCTTCCACGTCTTTGCATGATTTCGAGACCGGGGCGTCAATCAGCTTTGAGCGGCTCCGGACAAATTCTCTTTGGGGGTACCATGAAATATCTATTGATCACCGGTTCAGCGGTTGTGCTGGCCTCTCTATCCGTCAATGCAGCTTCCGCACAGGAGGCAACGGCGGAACCCGGTCAGCCCGCTGACGCAGCGTTCAATTTTGGATCCGACGAGATCATTGTCACCGGACGTGCTGGCGGATCAGATATGCGCAAGGCCGATGCAAGCTATGCCATCACAACGCTCGACGACCAGGCGTTGCGTCTGACCAATCCGGTTTCGGCAGCCGAGACGTTCAAGCAGGTGCCCGGCTTCTGGGTGGAATCCTCGGGCGGAGAGGGATCCAATAACGTCCGTGCCCGCGGCATTCCGACCGACGGCTATTCTTCGGTTGCGTTGCAGGAAAATGGCATCTCCGTCCAATATGACGGGGGCCTCGGTTACCTCAATGCCGACCAGTCCTTCCGCTTCGACGAGACTGTTGCGCGAGTGGAGGCGGTGCGTGGCGGCCCGGCTTCCATCTATGCGCCGAACGCCCCTGGTGGTGTCGTCAATTTCATTACCCGCAAGGGATCTGACAATCCGGGCGGTCTCGTGAAGTTGGCTTGGGGTGACTACGGCCTCCTCCGCGCTGACGCTTATTATGGCACCAGTCTGGGCGATGACTGGGGTATCTTCATCGGCGGTTTCTATCGCCAGAGCGACGGCATGCGCGACATGGGATTTAAGGCCGAAAAGGGCGGCCAAATCCGCGCCACGATCGATTATGATGACGGCCGCAACAAGATTTTATTTGACGTCAAACACATCGATGACCGCGTGCCGTTCTATCTGCCCGTGCCACTAACCTACGGTTCGGACGGTGACATTGTCGGCATACCCGGTTTTGATCCCCGCTCGGACACGCTGGCCGGTGGCGACACGCGCAGGGTTGACATCAGAAATGTCGGCGGTCCCTATGATTTCGATCTGGGCCAGGGCACGCACACCAAGCTGACACAAGTGACCCTCTCGATGGACCTGGAGTTGAGTGACATGGTCACGCTGAAGTCGAGCACTCGCTACAAGGACGCCGATATCCTTCGCAACGCAGTATTTCCTACAGGCAATGTTACGGAACTCGACACCTATCTGGGATCGCTCGCAAATAATCTCGCGGCCTTCCCTGGCGCTGTGGAACTTCAGGCACGTTACGCCTCCGACGGTACGCCGCTGAGCGCGTCGACGAACAACAACGGCCTCGTCGTCGGCGGTAATCTGCTGTCCGTTTCGGTCCCAATAGAAGAACTTATAACCGACAACCGGTTGATCGCTGAGGTGGACGCAGGCGGCAAGCACAACATTGCGCTTGGATTTACCTATGGCGGTGCCAGCTATCGGTTCGATCGCTACATGGGCACCTCCCTACTTGACGTCCAAGGCAACGCGCGTTTCGTAGATGTTGTCGCGCTGGACGCGGCGGGAGCGGTGGTCGGTTCCGTGACCGACAACGGCTTTCTGCGCTACGGTTCGATCTACGACAAAGTCGGCATGGATGTGAACAATCTCGCAATCTATGGCGGCGACGAGTGGGAAATTACACCGGAGCTGCGGGTGGACTTCGCAGCCCGCTGGGAACGTACCCAGATTTCCGGCCAGGTTGCACAGAAAACTACGGTCAGCTTGGGAGATGACAGCACTCTGGCCGACGACAACGTGCTCACCGGCACCGGCGCCTATACTGCCGTCGACCAGAGCTTCGACGATTGGGGCTGGACGGTCGGTGCAAACTATCAATTCTCGCGCTATGTGGGCATATTCGCACGCTATACCGACACCTTCCGCCTACCAAGCGCAGGGGAATATAATGGCAATCCAACGCGTACCGACCAAGCCTCGGTCCCGATCAAGATGGCCGAGCTCGGTTTCAAATGGGACAGCCCGAGCTTCAGCCTTTTCGCGACAGGATTCTATAGCAAGTTCGAAGGTGTGCGTTTCACCGATTACCGCTTTAACCCCGTCACCAACCAATATGACGATCCGCAGATCGTCATTGCAGATACGGAAACCTGGGGTGTGGAGCTGGAAGCGCTTGTCAAGCCAACCGAATTTTTCGATTTTGCGTTGCAGGCAACCTGGCAAGATCCCCAGTACAAGGGCTTCACCTATACGGATCAGGGTGGCATGCTGCGCAATTACGACGGCAACCAGCTGATCCGCGTGCCGCGGCTGGGCCTTCGCGCCGTGCCGGGCGTCAACCTGTTCGACGGTCGGTTCCGCGCTGAACTGGAAGTCGAGCACTATACAAAGCGCTATCCCGACATCGCCAACTCACAGGAGCTGCCAGCCTATACCTTGCTAAATATCAACGCGCGGGCAGAGGTCACCCGCAACGTCGTTCTTGGCCTCAACATCATGAACCTGACCAACGAACTGGGTCTCACCGAGGGTAACCCGCGCGCGGGATCATTCAACGTCGGAGACCCGAATGCGGACTACTTCCTTGCCCGCCCGATCTTCGGCCGGACCATCCGTGCGTCACTAGCGTATAAGTTCTGAAGGCCTTGCGATGAGACCATTCCTCTCGGTTTTCGTCTGGGCTCTTGCCATCCTCGCACTGCCGGTTTCCGCCGGCAGTGCGCAGACGCAGCCCGTGTCCGCAGCCGCCGGGATGCTGCCAGCCCGGTATCCCGACGCGGAATTGTCGGGAAACATTACAAGTGCGGACCACCAGACCTACCAACATATACCATTCACCATGCCCGAAGGCGTTGACCGGCTGGTGGTCGCCTTCGATTATGACGGACGCGAGCAGAAAACCGTGATCGACCTCGGTATCGAGGATCCGCATGGCTTTCGCGGTGCCAGTGGCGGCAACAAGGCGCATTTCACAATCGCGCGAAGCGATGCCACGCCCTCCTATCTACCCGGCCCGCTGGATCCGGGCGAATGGGCGCTTTCGCTCGGCGTGCCAAATGTCCGGCAAGGCGTGGTATCGGCGTGGCATGCGCGACTATGGTTCCTGAAGGGAGCGGAGGCACAGATGCTCCCCGCGCCTACGAAGGGCCGTGGCCCCGGCTGGTATCGCGGTGACCTGCATCTACATACCGGCCAGAGCGATGGGTCGTGCGATAGTCAGTCGGGACGTCGGGTGCCATGTCCGCTCTTCCGAACATTGGAACGCGCGGCGACCCAAGGCCTAGATTTTGTCGCGGTGACCGAGCACAATACCTCAAGCCATGCAAATGGGTTATATGAAGCACAGCCCTACTTCGATCAAATGCTGCTGATCCCCGGGCGGGAGATCACCACTTTTTTCGGACATTTCAACATTTTCGGTGTGACCGAGCCGCTGGATTTCCAGATCCTCCCGAATAGCGAAACGAGTTTTAATTCGATTGCGGACAGAGTTCATCGATTGGGCGGACTTGTTTCGATCAATCATCCAGCCCTCCCCAGCGGAGAAATCTGCATGGGCTGCGGCTGGACTATGGGTGATCCGAGCTTCGTGCACCCGGTCGATTACACCAAGGTAGATGCGGTTGAAGTGATCAATGGGTCTGCAACAGCGTCCGCCGATAGCGATGCAGAAGGTATCGTCTCGGGCATATCTTTCTGGGTGGAACAGCTAGAAAATGGCTTCGCGCTTGCCGCTGTCGGTGGCAGCGACAATCACGATCCCGATCGGGAAGGACTTGGAAGCATTGCCGCGCCGGTCACGGTAGTAGAGGCTGCGGATTTGACGGCTTCGGCCCTGTTTGACGGAATCCGCAATGGGCGCAGTTTCGTGGTGATTGATCCGTCTATTGCGCCGCTGCATCTCGACTTTTCGCTGGACGCGGGCGGAGAGGTGGTCAGAATGGGCGGCGAAGCACGCTTGGCCGAGGGAGACACTATCACTCTAATACCCGATATTGCCGCCCCGGCGAATAGTGTGGTGGAAGTCTATGACGGCGAAGAGCGACAGCTGGAAACTTTTGTGTCTCCCGAGGGCGATGGACTAACTTTCACCCTCGATAGTGCCGGTGTCCACGCAATTCATTTGCGAATTCGGTCGGCGGAAGGCAACCTTGTCGCACTGGGTAGCGCGGTTCGGGTGACGGTGATGAGCCCCGATTGACGGCGCGCTATCACCAAAGGTCTGCCGCGCCAGCCCAGGACAATCACTTCGCGGCCATGCTCTATGACAAGGTGGCGCCGTTCATGAAGCAGTTGCGCAAGCGAGAGTCATTCAGCCGCCTTGCGCTTCGCTTTGCGGTCCTGACCGCTGCGACGCCAGAGGCCGAGCGGGTGTTCATAGGTTCGGCTGGCACGATGAAAGCTTCGCTACAGCAAGCGGCGCTGGATAAATGTGCAAGTGTGGAGCAGCAACTTCTGCAGAGCAGCCAGATCGGAGCCCTCCGATCGAAGGACGTTCCTGCACGGGACAACTGAGGATATGGAGGTCCAGGTAGCTAATGCCGTACTGACCGTTTAAAGATTACAACACCTCGCCGAGTCCCATTTTCGCCACTCTATGAATGGCTTGGATCGCGGGTCGCAAATCGCTCATGCGAGTATCGATATAAACCGCCACGACGAATGGTGTCCCGTCCGGTGCCCATAAGGTCGCGATATCGTTGGCTGCCCCGTTTGGGGTAGTCCCGGGCTTGTTGGCGACGATCCAGCCCTTAGGAACGGCAGCGCGAATTCTGTCCTTTGCATTCTGTTCGTTTCGCATCCATCCGATCAGTTGATCTCGGGATCCGCGTTCCAGTACCGATGTGCTCAGGGTCAGTCTTGCCAGACTTCTGGCCATGGCTTGCGGCGTGGTCGTATCGCGCGGATCACCAGGTTCATTGGCGTTCAGGGTCATCTCGATCCGGTCTAGGCGAGTGGTCTCGTCGCCGATCTCGCGAAGGAAGCGCGTTACTGCGGACGGTCCGCCGACGCGCGCCAGCAACAGGTTTGCGGCTGTGTTATCGCTATGCTCCACGGCCGCCTGACATAGAGTCCGAATGGCCAACCCCTTGGAGCCATGGTATTTACCGGTCACGAAAGAGGTCGGAAGAACGTCCGAAGGTTCGAATTTCAGAAGTTGGTCCAGATCCATCAGGCCCCTGTCTGCCTGTCTCAGGCACAGCGCAGCCAAGGACGCCTTGAAGGTTGAGCACATCGCGAATCTCTCTTCAGCGCGATGTTGAAAGCATTTTCCAGTTGAGCAGTCTCGAGCAAAGATGCCAATTCTGGCATCAAGGGAATACTCAAGATCACCGAGGCGCGGGGCTGCCGTATCCCATGCTGCCGCACGCCTACCGCTCAAACCGAGCGCCAATGCACCGGTGATAAACATCCTACGTCTCACGTATACTCCTGGGCGCTCAAGGCCTTTGTCCGACTGATATCGTTGAAATCTTCGGCATGGTGCTGGTGGATGTCAGCTCAGCCGATAGGTCAGGATCTTGAGTGCGGCCGCGCCCAAAAGGAAGCCCAGTAGGGCATCAACGGGGCGCCGAACAGAAAGGTAGACCCGCGACGCGGTTTGCGTGGAGAACAGAAAGGCGTAGCCGAAGAAGACCGTCATCGCGATGAAGGCGCAAAGCAGGATGGCGGTCATCAAGAAAGCGGCGGGGGCCTTTTCGCCGACACCTACAGACAGGGTCGCCAACCAGACCAGAGGTGCCTTGGGATTTGTCAGATGCAGCAACAGGCCCTGCGCAAAGCACCGCATGAGGCTGTCTGTTCGAGCCGATCTTAGTTCGGCTGTCGCGCCCGACGTGAAGGCCGAGCGGAACGACTGGGCGGCCAGGAATATCAGGTAGAAGCCGCCGGCCAGTTTCAGCGCCATGAAGAGCGTCGCGGATGTCCTGAGCGCGGCGACAAATCCCAATGCTGCGACAGAAGCCCAGAACACCGACCCGAGAACCACGCCGCAGGACAGTGCAACGGCCGGTGTGCGTCCTCTCGCCATAGCGGTTCCGAGGATCGTCAGCGTTGCGGGGCCCGGGCTGGCAGCACCTATGGCGAAAATCGAAAGAATGACGAGGAGATCGGGAAGATACTGCCAAAATATATTATTCGTCATGTGGCCGAATTCCGGGGCTGATCCGATACGCGTTCGCTACGGGCGTCAATCGCCTGAATGACTGCTATCATGTCATTTTCTGCGAACCCAAGGCCTTCGGTCTCGCTGTAGAGGGACAGGCAGGCATCCATCAGGGGAGATGCGATTCCGGCATCTCGGGCCGCCTCGACCACGATGCGGTTGTTCTTCAGAACATCCGAAATCCCGGCCTGACGGGTGAAATCCTGCTGCGCAATTTTTCCGATCTTGATCCGGGAGACGTCGCTGGCCATCGGCCCGGCGTTCAGAATGTCCGCAAGACGGTTCACGTCGAGGCCGTGTCGGATGGCAAAATGGGCGGCCTCCGCAAGGCCTGTGACCAGGGGGATGAGGAATGTGTTGACCGCAAGCTTCATGTGCAATGCGCCGGGCACTGCGCCGCAGTCGAATATTTCCCTGCAAATGGGAGACAAGATCGGGCGCAGGCGGGCGACAGCCTCGGGATCGCCTGCGAGCATGGCGACCAGTTGCCCCGTCTCGGCAGGTCTGCGCGAGCCCGAAACCGGCGCTTCGACACAGCGCCCACCGGCTGCGCGGATGCTATCCGCAAGTCCGCGGGAGTAATCCGGTGAGAAAGTACCCATCGAAACAATGATTCGTTCGGCGACGCGCGCGGCGAAATCGGAACTTTGTCTGCCCAACACCGCATCCGTGGCAGCTTCATTTTCAAGCATCAGGATGATGGTATCGCATCGATCGAATAGAGCCGAAATATCAGGTGCGACGATTGCACCGGCCTGTGCGAGGAGAGCACACTTTTCGTGTGTTCGGTTCCAGACGACGAGCGGTCGTCCGGCTTTCACCAGATTGAGTGCCATTGGCATACCCATCGTGCCGAGCCCAATGAAGCCGGTGGGTTTCTCGTCCATAATTCGCCTCTGCCTTCCGATGCTGAGGCGGACACTACCCGAGCCATTTCCTTGCGAATAACGAATGTTTCGCAACCCAGACTTTCAGAAATCGAATTTGAGTGCACGTCAGGATGCGGGCAAGCCCCGCCCTTTGGCCAGACGTTCGTCTCTGAACAGCTCCGTCAGTTTGTCAGCGAATGCGCGGACACGTGGCGTGATATCGGCTCGGCTAGGAAATGTTAGGTTGAGCGGAGGCGAGGCCGTGATGGCATTCTCGAGCAGAGGCCGGAGGCATCCGGTCTCGATCAGATCGCGGCACATTCCATCCGGCAGCAGAGCCACTCCAGCTCCAGCGAGGACGAGGTCGCGGATCATCAGTTGGTTGTCGGCCATGATAGCACCGTCAGGTAATTTTCGCCCAGAGAGGACGAATCGCTCGAGAAAGGCGCGAAGATCGCTACCGGGCGAGATGAAATCCTGGATGTCCGCAATCTCGGATGGGGGGGTATTCTGGTCTGCCCAATCGGGGCTAGAGCAGAATAGCCAATGTACCGGCGTCAGATGACGTTCGACGCGGTCGATGTCACCCCGAGCGCCGATTCGCATGGCGATGTCGACATTGTCGCCGATCATATCGAGCGCTGCGTTGGTCAGCATGACCTCGAACCGTATCGCCGGATGCTGACGCCTGAATTCCACCATGGCGCGGGCAAGCATTCCGCCAGGAAAGTCGGCAGGCGCGGTCAGGCGGATGAGGCCGCTCAGATCGTCGGGCCTGCTACGCACCATGTCCATCGCGCCAGTGAGCAGTTGCAAGCCCTGTTTCGCTCGATCGAACAGCAGGGCTCCTTCCTCTGTCAACGACAGCGCGCGCGTGGAGCGCTTCAGCAGACGCGCACCGAGTGCTGTTTCCAGCGTCTTGACATGCAGGCTTACCGTGGAGCGTGGCATGCCGAGGGACTGGGCAGCGCCGGTAAAGCTGCCTGCCTGGACAACCTCAACGAAGGTCTGCAGCGGATCGAGCTTTTCCATTGTACAGAATTCTGCCCATTGTGATCAAGAATGGATATCTTATGCAAACAGTCTCGCCAGTCTAGCTTCAGATTCAAGGAGACTAGCATGACCCAGAATTCATTAACCCCGTCGCCCCCAGGTCGCGTATTGGAGCCCACAGGATCGGTGCAGTTTTCCGGCATCGATGCCAGCATCTTGATGGGCGGCGAGAACGCTCCCTTCACAGTCATGGACATGACCGTCGCTCCGGGGATGGGAGCACCGGCACATATCTCGTTCCATGAGGAGAAGCTGTTCCATATTTTGGAAGGGACGTTTCTATTCCTGATCGGCGATGACCGGGTTGAGGCGCGCGCGGGCGACCACATCTATGTCGCCAAAGGGCAGGTTCACGGATTTTCAGCCTGCGGCAACGCCGATGCCCGGATGACCCTCGTCTCGACACCGGCGCACCACGACCGGTTTTTTCGAGCCCTCTCGGACCTTCCAGTCCCGCATGCTCCCGAAGACGTCGAGGCTGTCTGCAAAGCTTGCGATCAGAAAATCGTCGGGCCCGTGCCGCTTCGGTAGCTTGAGCCCCTCAACCTATGAAGCCATGTCCTTATCCCGCAGGATACTGGCGGCCTGCTGCGCGACGTCCGCTACATCGAGGCTTAGGGCAAGGCTGGCGTCGTCCAATTCTTCGAGGTTGAACCATCTGGCCTCAAGAGCGTCGTCTCCGGCTACAGGTTCGCCCGAATGCCATTGGCATAGCACCGCAATGAGCACGAAATGCTGGCGCAGCCGACCGTCCTTTGCATTGTCGAATGCATCAACAGCGGTGAATGCCTGCAGGCCTTAGCCCCGGATCGCCGTTTCCTCATACAATTCGCGAATGGCAGCCCGTTCGATCGTCTCGCCGACCTCGATCTTGCCACCGGAAAAGCCCCAGCGCCGGTGTTGGGCGGATTCGCTCTACGGACTAGGAGGGCTCGGCCTTCGCGGATGACAACCGCTATGGTAGCGACGACAGGGCGGCTGACTGGTAGGTTCATATTGCCGCCCATTGCGTTTCGCTCCGGCCTTTGTGCACAGCAGTCACTCCGGCGTGATCAGCCGGATGGCCTCGTGCTGCAAGATCGCAGCCATGTCCTGCGCTGCTGACGAGGCGGTTTGTGAATGAAGGAGCCGGACCTCAATGGCCGGAAGTTCGGGCAGTCCAAAATGACGACCCGCGCTTACCATATCGGCCGGGACGCCATGCAAGGTCCGCACCGCGATTCCCAGCTTTGAGCGAAGCGCCGCCCAGACATAGGCAAGGCTGGGTGTCGTCACCGCTGCGCGCCAGGGCATTCGCGCGCGTTTGAGTACCGACAAGGCAGCCTTGCGAAACAGGCAGGGATGATCGAACATGACGAGCGGCACCGGAGCGGCATTCACATGCGCATAGTCTTCATGGACAAGCCAGCGCATCGGAAGGGTGAAGAGCAGATCGCCCTCCGCATTGGAGCCTTCCTCGACATAGGCGATTGCGCAATCAAGCCTGCCTGCAGCTATTTCATCGGCAAGCTTGTGATTCTGGCCGGCGCGAATATCGACCTGCGTCGCCGGATGTTGCCGGGAAAAGCCGGACAGCGCCGCCGGCAAGATATCTTCGAAAAAGTCTTGCGGTAACCCCAAGCGGACCAAACCGTTGTTTGCGGCAGCACCCAAGGCAAGCGCCGCCTCGTCATTCAACGCTACGATTTTGCGGGCGTAGGCGATCAATGCTTCGCCTGCGGCCGTGGGCACCAAGCCTCTGCCTTTACGCATGAAAAGCGGTGTACCTGCCTGCTGTTCGAGCTTTTTCAGCTGCATGCTGATCGCCGATTGCGAGCGCCCCAATTGCACCGAAGCGCGCGAGAAGTTGCCGAGGTCGAAGCCCGTTATGATGGTTCGCAGAGAGTCGATGTCGAAAGAAGCAATCATTTCAAAATTGTTGAACTCAGTTTTTAAATTTATTCGTTATTCGAATGAATAATCAATTGCCAAACCTCAGTCAATTTCGACTTTCCCGTCGAGCGGGCCAAAACACTGAGGGAGGAGAACGCGGCATGGCAGTCGCTGTCGGCATGTCCACGACACGAAGCCGAAGGATGGTGCCGATCAGGGCGACTTACGTTCCTTTGCCGGCGTTCGCCGTTGTAGCGCGTTCTGTACTCTGGGCGATTGCCGTAGCGCTCTCGAACGCTTTGCCCAGCAACAGAAGGAAGATTTTTTCGCTTCCATCCGCGCTCTCGAGAATCTGGTCCGTGGAATAGCCAAATGGAGAACCTGCTTTTTCTCATTCTTGCGGCGTTCCCACTCATGGGAAGCCCCGGTCCGGTGACAATGAGCCTTGCTGGCCTCGGATCAGCCTCCGGATTTCGCCCGGGCCTTGGCTATCTGTGCGGCTTCATCACGGGTACGATCGCTGTCCTGAGCAAACGCGGGAGCGCAGCGGGCGACCTCGTGAACTGCCACTGGTCACTGGCGGGATTGTATCGACCCCCCCCCGCGCAACTGCGCCGCACAAGTGCCGTAGGGTCATGGTCGAGGTGAATATTCCGGTGTGATAAAGGTGAGTTGGGCGTGTTTCATCGCGAAGCAACGCGATATAGCACTGCACCCGGGCGGGCGCAGCAGCGCTCTCAATCGGCAATCAGCCCGCCGAAAAAGGCGATGCGCATCGCCTCGGGCAGGCTTTGCACCTTGAGCTTTTCCATCATGTTGGCGCGGTAGACCTCGACAGTACGTGGGCTGATGTCAAGCTCGTGGCCGATGATCTTGTTCGACTTGCCGACCATCAGGCCTTCCAGCACGTCGCGCTCCCGCCGGGAAAGAAGCTTGAGCTTGTTGCAGGCGGTTTCGGTGCGGGCGAGGACCAGCGTGGTCTTTTCCAGCTGGGAGAAGGCGATTTCGATCGTCTGCAGAAGTTTCTGAGGATCGCAGGGCTTTTCCAGGAAATCGACAGCACCCGCCTTCATCACCATCACCGCCATCGAGACATCGCCCCAGCCGGTCAGTACGATGGGGAGCAGATCAGGACGGTTGCGAATGCTCTCAAGAACCTCAGCGCCGCTGAGTCCCGGCATGTTCATGTCGAGCAGGACCGGACCGGGCGTCAGCTCGTCGAGCTCTGCAATGAAGGCATCTCCGGACGCAAAGCCCCTTATGATAGTGTTTTCGTGGATCGACAGCAGGTTATGCAATGAGGCCCGGATCGCGTCATCATCGTCAACTATATATATGCTGCGCATTAACCTAATCCGCTCCCTCCTGGCACAATCCCACCTCGCCGGCTTAGTAGCTTCTTAATAAATATTAACTATAACGAATACCCAAGACCAATAACGTCAGATTTGGATTGAGTCCGAGAATAACGCGTGTGCATTTTTCAAATCATCCTCAAATGTCTCGATTCCATGCTACTTAATATTGCTTGTGTACATGTTTACGCGCCTGTCGCCAACCCCCCTCCAAATAATCGTTCGCACTATTCGATTCTGATCGATTCTGATGGTTTCTGCCGCGATCACGCGCGGTCTTGCCAAAGGTGGCTTCAGGCGTCTGCCTGTCCGAAACTGGCAAGGCCTTCCATGATGCTCCGATTCACGGTGATGAGATCGTCAATCGACTCGCGTCCGGCGATGACCTCGCTCGAAAAGCGATCGATCCAGAGCGTAAGCGAGACGATACCGGCGCGCAGCTGATCAGGGAGCCCATTGCCCGGCGTTGCGCAATCGATCGAGAAGATGTTCCACATCTCGCGGTTGCGATAGAGCGTATCGGCCAGCGCGGCTCCATGCCGCCCCGCGTCGCGCGCGACGATCATCTCGCCAGTAATCTGCCCCATCAGGCGGTGTTCTGTGGCCCGCGGTGCTTCGGACAAGCTGCGGACGCTTTGGTAAGCGGAAAGTGACATAAAGGACTCCTATGGTCATTCTGGCACCATTTTAGAGGGATCCGCCCCCGCCCGTTCGATTGATCGCAGCTTTTTCCGCTCTTGCGATATCAGTGCCCAGGGCCCTTGCCGCAGGTCCAATGCGCTGCGTATCCCAGCGGGCGGGCAAGACAATCATGCAGAAAAAAATGAAAATCGCCTCTGCCGCCCGCTCTGTGTGACAACGCGCCTATAATTCCAGAACAACCATCCCCTGGGGTTTTGATTTCAATGCTAAACGGCATAGGCCTTATTGTAATTCTTGCGTGTGTCTTCGGCAGCTTCGCTGCGAGGCGACGGCTCTTCTTCTTTTGGGACTTCAGTTGGGGATTGATCAGAAGTTCTGCCAGTCGTCCGCGTTGTGCATCTCTGCGCCAGTTTCGGGAAGGGCCTTCACCGGCGAGACATAGGTGGCATCATTGTCGAGCTCGGGCAGCGCCGTCGGAGTGGCGCGGGGTGTCACGGCTCGTGCGGTGACCTTCGGGCTGCTGCTCGCTTTCAAGACGGCACCCGTACTGTTGCCGGTTTTGAACTGGCCCGCCTGCTCCGACAAAGAGGATACCTCGCTGAGCAGGTTGCGCGCCGCAGCGCTGGTCTCCTCGACCATGGCGGCGTTTTGTTGGGTTGCCTGGTCCATCGAGTTGATCGCGGCGCTGATCTGCGTGATCGCGACCGCCTGCGCCTGATTGTCGGTGGCCATGGTGCCGAGCGAGCTGTGGACCTCGCCGACACCTTCAGTAATCGCGGCCAGCGAACCATCGACCTTCTGCACCGCATCGACAGCGGTGACGATATCGGTCTGAGTCACGGTGAGCTGATTGCGGGCCCGTCCGGCTTCCTCCTCGGCGCGCATCGCCAGCGCCGACACCAGATCGGCGACGACCGCAAAGCCACGCCCTGCCTCGCCGGCACGGCCTGCTTCGACGGCTGCGTTCATTGCGAGGACACGGGTCTGGAAGGCGATCTTGTCGAGACCTTCGATCACGCTGTCGATGCCCTTGGCGCTCTCGCTGACCCGGCCCATCGCCTGTACCGCTTCGTCCACTGTCTCGCGACCGCCAGACACGGTCTGGATCGCCTGATCGGCTTGCGCCACGGTGCGGCTTGCGGACTCTGCGGTTGCCTTGATACGCTGGTCGATCTGGGTGATAGCCGCCGAGGTCTCTTCCAGATTGGCTGCGTTGCTTTCGGTGCGCCGCGCCAAATCCTCTGACGCCTGCGCGATTTCGCTCGAGCCCGTGCGAAGCTGCGTCGTGCTCGACATGACGCTGCTGATAATAGCGCGCAGGCTGGCGAGCGCCTTGTTGAAATTGCTCTTCACCGTGGCATATTCGGGCGCGAACTCGGCATCGATCTCCGCGGTAAGATCGCCGCGCGACAGGCGGTCAAGCTCTTTTTCGAGCGCTTCCACCACGGCCACTTGGGAGTCCTTGGAGCGCTCGAAATAGATCGAAACGGATAGTTCCATATCGACCAGCGCTGCCTTCATCACGGCGATCAAGAGCTCAACGTCGCGCGATCTGCCAGGCAGCAGGCGCTTGAGGCGCGAACCGCCCGCCAGTCCGCGGAATATCTCTTCAAGCAGCACCGAATAAGCACCGATATACCAGCGCGGCTCCAGGCCGATTATCGCATGGCGTTCTCCGATACGGCGCACGCTTTCGCAATAGGCGTCGTCGAACTGGCCACTGGCGATCCGGCTCCAGTGCCGCGACTGCGCCCCTTTGGCGCTGCCCATGTGCTTTTCGTCCTTGAAAAAGCGCATCGTCTGCGGTGTGTTGCGCACGTTCGTGTAGAAGCGGTCGAGCGCGCGCGCGGCAGGATCGACTCGATCCGCGATTGCGCCGAGGCGAGCAGCGACCTCTGTTTGGTATCGAAGGCCGCGAACTCAAGCCGCGATGTCATCTCTGTGTCCGACATATCGTGATCCTATTGATTTGTGGATAAGCGTTGATCGTTCATGCAAATGCGTGGGACGCTTGAGCCTTGGCCTGGGTTGGCAGGGGCAGGGCTGCAGTGGATGAAACGATCGCTTTCGTGCCGGAGTGTCCGCCGCCAATAGCGAAGGCCGAAGCCTGATCGCTGAGCCTGTCGACCTCGCTCAGCAGATTGGTGGCGGCGGCCGATGTTTGCTCGACCATGGCGGCGTTCTGCTGGGTGCTTTGGTCCATGCTGGAGATGGCGGAACTGATCTCTGTGACAGCCCGAGATTGCGTCTGATTGTCTTCAGCCATGCTGCCGAGCAACGTGTGCACCTCGCTTACGCCCTCAGTGATTTCCACCAGCGCTCCATCAACCTGCTCCACGGCGTGAACCGCGGTACCGATTTCCGCCTGGGTCACCGTAAGCTGGTCGCGCGCCAGCTTCGCTTCTTCCTCGGCGCGCATCGCCAGAGCGCTGACCAGGTCGGCCACGACTGCAAATCCGCGACCGGCATCACCTGCTCTGCCTGCCTCGACGGCAGCATTCATCGCGAGGACGCGGGTCTGGAAGGCGATCTTGTCGAGTCCCTCGATCACAGCATCAATGCCTTTTGCGCTGTCGCTGACCCGGCCCATCGCCTGTACCGCCTCAATGGTGATCGTGCGCCCGCTGCTCACCACCGTGATTGCGGCGTCGGCACGCTCCACCGTCTTGCGCGCCGCGCCCGCGGTCACCTTCAGCCGCTCGTCGATCTGGGCCAGGGCAGCGGAAGTTTCCTCGATGCTGGCCGCATTGTTCTCGGTCCGGCGAGCGAGATCGTCGGACGCCATGGAAATCTCGCGCGAGCCCGTACCGATCGCTTCGGTGCTTACGGTTACCGCCGAAATCATCGCCCGCAGGTTTGCCACGGCCTCGTTGAAATTGGTCTTCAGCGCGGCATATTCGGTCGAAAAGTCTTCCGTCACTTCGGCCGTCAGGTCGCCCTTCGACAGGCTGGCCAGTTGTCCGGCAAGGATCCGCACGATGTCCGCTTGTTCGCGGGCCTGTTCCTGCTGGGCGACCGCGGCGTCGCGAAAGCCGGACATGCCCCGGCAGATACGGCCGACACAATCGGCGTGATCGATGAACGCGATGGGCGAGGTAAGATCGCCCGCGGCAAGCGCCTCCATGCGAACCGTCGTGACGACGTAGGGATCGGCGATGTAGCGCCGATAGAAGGCGCCCAACGGAACCGCAACCAACGCTGATACGAGGCCAGCGACCGCCATCGGCATATTGCCCATGATCAGGCCGATCAGGCAAATGAATATGGGGAGCGAGGCCAGCGACCCGAAGGCCACAAGCAGCTTTGTGCGAATCGGGGCTACAGTTTTAAACCATTCCATGATCAATCCAATACTGTCATTATAATCGCGGTCGATCAGCCGGCCGCAATATCCTCTTTGCTGGCATTATAGAGCGCGATGGGTGAGGGGCGGAATCTCCGGTGGAATTTGATTTTGCTTGCCGACCGGACGTGGCGACCGGTCATGCTATCGGCAGCCGAGCAATCTCGGCTCCGTGCACCTGTCGATGATACCGAAAGCGGTACAATTGCGGCAGGGAGTGGTGTCCGTTCGGGCTGGGTCAGCGCCACACAGCCTGCCCGACTGTTGTGCCGGGGGAGAGTCCCGACAAAGATGGTGCCATAAGCTGGCCGGAAATGGGACGCCCGACAGGATGAAAATGGGCCGTCAAATTGCTGGGATATCGCCGTTGGTTTGCCATGGAATTCGTTGTTGCGGCTTGATAGACCCATCATGGGTTGCCCTGCAAAGCGATGTGGATTGCACTGCCAGCTGGGTGTTTCACTGGCTTTGGGCCGCTTCCCTCACCATCGCCGCCTGTGAGATCTGCTGATCGGCTGCCCGTAAACCTCGGCCAATACCGCGAGCCATATGATCAGCGTAACAGGATTCGGCATTCTGTCCGGCGCTTCCAAACTACGTCATCCGGCGCTGTCAAGTTTGAATAAAAAGTTAATATCGTTGCGGTTCTGCCATTTTGGTATTAGTTGCACGAATCAAATTCAGGGGTCGCAAAATGAATATGTTCTGGGACGTTTGCTACCATGATGAAAACCCTCATATTTGCAGATACGCCGGCGAGCGAGTTTGAAGCTGCGCAATACGACGGAGCGGTGGACAATCCGCCAGCAAGTGAAGCGGAAGCGAAATTAGTCACGCAGCAATTTGCGGTCGGTGAAAAAGTGTTAACAAATTTAGGGAAAAAGAAAGAAAGGCGATCGAAGTTGATCGCTGGCTTGGTGATTGCCGATATATCGGCCATTGTCTGTTCCTTCGTTTTCGCTTTCATCGTGAGATTCGGCTATATTGACCTTAGTCAGCTTTCCAATGTCCTGTGGGCAATCCTGCCCATTTATTTTGCTATCGCGCTCAATAACAAGGCCTACCAGACCAGTGTGCTGACTGATCTTTGGAAGAATGTCAGTCGCAGTGTCGTTGCCTTTCTGATGGCAGCAAGCGCGATGCTGCTGATCCTGTTTTTCTTCAAATCGAGCAGCAACTTTTCGCGGCTGATGTTCGGGATCGGCACGGTGAGTGCGGCTCTGTCCATAATAGCGCTGCGCAGCCTGATATTTCGGTTCAGCAAAAAATATATTGGCAAGACTCCTTATGCGGATCTTTGCGTTTATGATGGTGTCGCGATTGGACCCAACCGATCTGAGGGTGCCATTGAGGCGGTGCACTTTGGGCTGGTGGCAGATCCCGGTAATGCTGAAGCGGTCAATCGCCTCGGACATCTGGCATCTGGCATGGATCACGTCATTGTGCATTGCCCGATTGAAAAGAGAAGTGCTTGGGTTTCAATGCTTCGCACTCTTGATATTCAGTCGGAGATTGTTGTCCCAGAACTAGATGCCGTTGCTCCACTAAGGGTGATGAAGCGCAACGGCCGGACTAGTCTGTTGATTTCTTCGGGGCAACTACGGTGGGATCAAAAAACCGTAAAGCGCATTTTTGACATTTTAGTAGTTCTATTGTTTCTGCCATTCGTACTTATAATCATGATTATAGTTGCTATTGCTATAAAGTTAGACAGTAAGGGCCCTATATTCTTCACGCAAACTCGCATCGGCTTGGGGAACCGCCCGTTCAAAATATGGAAATTTCGGTCTATGGAGACGGAAAGTACAGATCGATTGGGCATACGATCTACCTCTCGAAATGACGACCGGATCACGCGTGTTGGGCGTTTAATCCGTAGCACAAGTATCGATGAACTTCCTCAAATAGTAAATGTTTTGGAAGGTAGCATGAGCATTATTGGCCCGCGGCCTCATGCCCTAGGATCGCGTGCGGAAAGCTCATTATTCTGGGACATCGACCAACGTTATTGGCAGCGGCACGTTGTAAAGCCAGGATTGACAGGTCTCGCACAAATCAGGGGATATAGAGGTGCTACCGAGCGGGAAGTGGATCTATCAAACCGTCTTCAATCCGATTTAGAATATGTCACAAAATGGTCTCTTTGGAGTGACATTAAAATATTTTTGAAGACGTTTTCTGTGTTGCTACATAAAAATGCCTATTAGCGAGGTCGTTTGGCGAGTGGATAGACGCTCTTCACATTAACCAGAAAGATATCTAACTTTGCGTATACTTATCAGCGACTATTCCGGCCATCCCTTTCAGGTTCAACTCTCTAGGGCCCTCGCGAAACGAGGGCACGAAGTGTTGCACCTATTTTACGCTGGATTTCAAACCCCAAAGGGTCGACTGGTAAAGTGCGATAATGATCCAAAATCTTTACGTATCGAATCGCTCCAGTTGAATGAAGCCTTTGCAAAATACACCTTTTTGAAGCGCCGGAGTCAGGAAATTGCAGTTGGCAAGCTGATCGGACGAGAGATTGGTCACTTCAAGCCAGATGTCGTTATCTCAAGCAATGCGCCTCTTGATACACAACGTCAAATAATGCAGGCCGCTAAAGCAATAGACGCAAAATTTATATTCTGGGTGCAGGATATATATAGCCACGCTATTTCAAAGGTCTTGAAGAGGAAAATTCCTGTATTAGGAAATTTTGTTGGTCTTTTTTATCGATGGCTAGAAGCTAAAATGATCAACGAAAGTGACCATACTGTCCTTATTTCGGCCGATTTTGAGCCAGCTGTCCGGGCACTGGCCGGTCCAAAGACGCCAACTACAGTTATCGAGAACTGGGCTCCTCTAGAAGAAATTCGACCTTTTCAAAGAGATAATGACTGGGCCATCGCGAATTTGCAGCCGGCGAGGTTTAGGTTCATTTACTCGGGCACGATTGGATTCAAGCATAACCCGGATTTACTGATCAGTTTGGCGGAGTCTGTTGAGGCTGATGTTGTAGTGTTTTCTGAGGGAGAAGCTGCCGATTACTTGAAAAAGGAGGCAGAGATAAGGCATTTGTCCAATCTCAAAGTATCCGGATGGCTTCCCTTCGAAGACCTTCCAAAGGCTCTTGCCTCCGCGGATGCATTGTTGGTTATCTTGGAACCCGAGGCGGGCATATATTCTGTCCCTTCTAAAACACTTACATATATGTGCGTGGGCCGTCCGATTTTGGGAGCGATTGCATCGGAGAACCTCGCCGCACGCTTGATCGATAGAGAAGCAATGGGATTCACGGTACGTCCCGACGACGTTCAAGGCTTCGTAAACAAGGCCAATGATATGGTACGAAGCTCGGATTTGGTTGCAGACATGGGATCGAATGCCCGGGCATATGCCGAAAAGACGTTCGATATAGAAAGCATTGCCACGCGTTTTGAGAGAATTATTTCATCTCTTTAAACGTGATTAATAAGTCTTAATTTCAGGAGAAAAGTTTATGGTTAAATCTGCGTTAGTGTGTGGTGCTGGAGGCTTTATCGGCAGTCATTTGGTAAAGAGGCTAAAAGACGAAGGCTTTTGGGTCCGAGGCGTTGATCTCAAGTATCCGGAGTTTGCAGAAACCCACGCCGACGATTTTGTAATCGGCGATCTGCGGGATCAAAATGTTTGTGATCGGGTCGTTGACCGTCATTTTGACGAGGCCTATCAACTGGCGGCAGACATGGGTGGGGCGGGTTATATATTTACCGGCGAGAATGATGCAGATATCATGCATAATTCAGCAACGATCAATCTAAATATGCTGGATCGCCTGCAGAAGCGCAATTGCAAACGAGTATTTTATTCCTCCTCAGCCTGTATGTATCCTGCTCACAATCAGGAAGATCCCGATAACCCAATTTGTAGCGAAGAATCTGCCTATCCGGCTGCACCCGACAGTGAATATGGCTGGGAGAAGCTATTCTCCGAGCGCCTGTATCTTGCTTATAATCGCAATCACGGTATGATCAATCGCGTTGCGCGCTATCATAATATTTTTGGGCCAGAAGGCACTTGGACAGGTGGCAAAGAAAAAGCCCCTGCCGCGATCTGCCGGAAAATAGCAGAAGCGAGAAGTGGCGAGGAGATCGAAATTTGGGGCGATGGCACACAAACTCGCTCGTTCCTTTATGTGGATGAATGCCTTGAAGGCACTTTGCGTCTAACAAGATCGACATTTGAGGGGCCGGTCAACATCGGTTCGGAGGAAATGGTTTCGATTAACCAGTTGGTGGATATCGTAGCTGATATTGCGGGCAAGAAAATTGAGAAAAATCATATCCCTGGGCCGCTGGGCGTCAGGGGACGCAATTCAGACAACCGTTTGATCGCCGAAAAATTAGGCTGGTCCCCTTCCTTGTCCCTGCGGCAAGGTTTGGAGAAGTCTTATGAGTGGATTGAGCGGCAGGTGTCCAGGAATGCCGCGTGAGCAAACCGCTCTTCTCGTTAGATAAGAAGAGAATTTGGGTCGCCGGGCATGGGGGCATGCTCGGCAGATCTTTGGTTCGCCAACTGCAATCTGAATCGGGAACAATCATTACGGCTGGCCGTAACGAATTGGACCTTACTGACAAAGAAAACACTGCGGATTTTTATCTTAAGAACAAGCCTAACGTTGTGATTGTCGCCGCAGCAAAGTCGGGTGGTATTTTAGCTTATCGGGACAAGCCTGCTTCCTACTTGCATGAAAATTTGGCTATCGAGCAAAACCTGATCGCCGGAGCAGCACAGCATGATGTGGAGAAGCTAATTTTTGTGGGTTCTGCAGCCGCCTATCCAGAGCATGCCGCTCAGCCGTTTCAGCCAGAAGCGCTTATGTCCGGATCGTTGGATAAATACCACGAATCTTATGGTCTGGCGAAAATCGTCGGGATCCGCTTGTGTCAATTTTTCAGGGTCGAAAATGATTGTGATTTTATCAGCGTTCTACCCACGAATTTTTATGGACCTCATGGTAATTCGGATCAGTATTCCGGGCACGTAGTTCCAAGCTTAATGCAACGTTTCTGTCAGGCATATCGAGACAGGGCACCCTCAGTGACCATTTGGGGAACCGGGTTGGCGAAACGGCAGTTTCTCCACGTGGATGATTGTGCGGGCGCTATTATTCATGTGCTTAAACACTATTCCGGCAATGATCCGATCAATATCGCTCCTGTTGGGGAGACAAGTATCGCAGAGCTTGCGATGATTATTTCAAAAATCGTCGGCTATGAAGGAAAGCTGGTACAAGATTCGTCTAAACCGGATGGTGCTATGCGCAGAGCTTTGGATGTGCAGATGCTACAGAGTTTGGGGTGGAAGCCGAAAGTTTCCCTTCGGGAAGGGCTCCAAAGGCTCTATCATCACATTTGTATGTCAGAAACCAAACCTATTAATTCGGTGTGATTATGTCGCATCTTGAATTTTGAAATCAGCGTTGTCATTCGACCGCGCTTCTATTCCATGCTCAAAGCGTTGCGAGGATAAAAATTACTATGAATTTGTCGAAGCTCCTGCGGGCAGCACTCAAGCCTTCTTACTGGCCCGTTTTGCGGCACGCAGTTCTGCCCACAATCGAGCATAAAGCTCCCCTGTCTCATGTAAATCCGGCAACGGTAATCGACGTGGGTGCCAATAAAGGCCAGTTTAGTGCCTTCGCAGACCATCAATGGCCAAATTCGCAAATTTTCGGTTTTGAACCGATCGCAGATCAAGCAAAAAAATACCGGAGAGTAATGGGCCGCCGGGCCATTTTATATGAGATGGCATTAGGTGCAAGAGACGATGAGATGTCCCTTCACCTAGCAAGCCGGGCCGACTCTTCTTCGCTGCTACCTTTGGGGAATCTGCAAAAAGAGATTTTCGGTATGAAAGAGGTGGGCACGATCAAAGTGCCCGTAAGGCGGTTGGATGATATTTTGCAGTCAAGCAATCTGGCTGGCTCCGCACTCCTCAAAATTGATGTCCAGGGATTTGAACTTGAGGTCTTGAAGGGAAGCACTCGGCTGCTTGACATGATTGAGTGGATATATGTTGAAAGCTCATTTGTGGAACTTTACGAGGGGCAGGCAAAATATGACGAGATATCAGATATGCTTGAAGGACTAGGATATCGGCTGATTGGCAAATTCAATGTTGCTAAAGGAAGCGATGGTCAGAATATCCAAGCCGACTGTTTGTTCGAAAAATCGCGATTTGGGTGAGATTGGCTTTTTCCCTTTTCGGGCCTCTTTCTTAACCTCCCGTTCTGATTGGATTATTTAGTTGAACCCATCACAATATATTTTGCTCCTAGGGTTTTACGGATGCAGGAATCTAGGCGACGACTTGATGTGCAGGGGTCTAGTCGAGCATATATTGAACAACAGCGATTTTAAGGTTCTGATCTCCGCTAGAGATCGCTCTGCTTTCCAAGACATTGCGAGTGAGCGAATCATTGTTGTGCCGAGACGGCCCTGGGCGGTATTCCGTGCAATATCGAAGGCGGAGATTGTTGTTCAGGGCGGCGGCACTATTTTCCACGATAGTTATTCGCAGAAGATAAAGCTGCTACGCTACTGGGTAAACCTCGCCCTCTGGGTCAGTATATTTCTTTGGTCCCGAATCTGTGGTTGTCGAACTTTGATGCTTGGTGTGGGGTTGGTCCCTCAGAAATATTGGCCGACGCGGATATTGACCGGTGCTGCCTTGCGCTTGATGCACGGGGTCATGGTTCGCGACAATGCTTCTCTTGAAGTCGCGCAAAGATATTGCGCCGGTGAGCAGGTCGTCTTGGCCCCGGATCTCAGTTTTGATGCTCCAATCAATCGGCTGTCCGCAGATAATCAGTCTGACGAGCTAGCTCAGCCGGTTGATCTTGCTATTTCCTTATGCGATCTCGCTCAATTTTATGGTGATAGAAACCATGATCAGAAATATTGGCAAAATCTCGCTGCCGCTATCAACAACTTGGCGTCCAAGAACAGTGCCCAATACAAAGTGGCTTTGTTGAATTTTTTCACTGGACCTAATCGCCATGACGGCATCGCTGCACGGGATTTCGCGGCCATGCTGAATAGCGATCAGATCGATATTCAAATCTTAGATTATGAAACGGACCCCCGACCGATACTGAGGATCATTCGCAGATGCGAATTATTTATCGCGACTCGGTTTCACGCCGCAGTTACGGGATATATTCTTCAGAGACGGCTGTTGCTGATTGCATATAACAGGAAGCTAAACGATTTTGCTGATATTATTCAACTACCCGCTACTTTGATTATTCCTATTAATCACCTTGTCTCCGAAGATGAATGGTTGGCCTCCATCGAGCATGCATTGGATTTGGCCGAAGCGGAAATATCTAGAGAACATGGTATAGTTTCAGATTTAGAGCAGAATTTGGACCAAATATTGTTTGGTTTCTCATCTTAGGCGCAGACGCGACCGCTTATAGCTACTAAAGGCTTCAGGAATTATTGCTGCGCTTGCGCTATCCTTCAAGAAATGGCTGGAACAAAAAAGCGACTCATTGTGTAACTTTGCTATATTCAAGCGGGTGCCATACAACTTTTAATAAGCTCGTTCTAGAAAACTATAGGAACTCAGCGACAAAGCCGAAAGCCGCCCCTATTTTCCTGGAATGAGTGCGTCGGCGAAACATTTGCTGTTTCTCATTAAACAGCGCGCAGCCCCCGGTTCCGCTTGCAATACCATACGATCCGCAGCAAAAAGAATGGATGACAATAGGCCGTAAAATTCAGTTTGACATGCACAAAACCCATATGTTCGCAATCATTCTACTCTTCGCTTCGGCGACATTTCCGATGCTTGCATTATCAGACCGCTCTTTGGACGGGAGCCTTGCCGAACCATCGCAAATCCCAGTTTTTTTAGCCGTTTTTATACTGATGATTGTGAATATAGTTTTCCACAGGATGACCTTTCGTTCGATCCGCAGTACGTCGCGGCCCCTTGTTTGGGTATATTGTGTAGCTATCTTGATCGTGATAGCATCGTTCGTATTGGGGCAATTGATTTCGATTGTGTATGCGATTTTGTTCGTATTCCTAACTTTTAATTTTAGTATAATCTGGCAGTACAGTGAAAAAAGGCGCCGGAAAATTTTCCGCTGGCTTAGTATGGTGTGCTTGGGAACAGGCCTTTTCGCGATAGCACTCTATGGGATGCCTGTTGATCGTTATGTGGGCGGTATTCATCCCAATTTCTATGGAGCACTGGTCTTGTGTGCAGGGATGTTCGCGGCTCTCGGCTTTCGCCGTCTCGCTGGTCCGATAATGGTGATCTGCTTCGTGCTCGCCAGTCTGGTTAGCTCACGCTATGCTATGGTAGCACTTATTATATTCGGTGTGATCTATATCTTTCGCGCCGCCAAAGTGAGTTTCTGGCTGAAATATTTTGGCAGCATCGCGGGCGTGATTTTAGCGGTGCTGCTCGTTCGATCGGACGCTTTGGTTGCGTTGCTAGAGTTGAATACCCGGAATAGGGGCATTGGTAGCGGCTTTACTGGACGAAGCGAGCGTTGGTCTCATTTTTGGCCGCAATTCTACGACGCTCCAATTTTGGGAGTCGGCTTTCGAAATCGGGATGCCTATTATGGCGCGCACAATGGTTATCTCAACGTTATAATGGAAAATGGCCTGATAATTGGAATGATAATCATTGGATATATATTGTACCGGGTCACCATCGGCATGGTGACAGCGTCGAACAAAGAGGATGTGTGCGCTTCTGCCGGCATCTTAGCGATTGCCCTGGGCAGTTTCTTCCAGCCACAGCTTATAAACTTTGGAGATGCCATGGGATTATCGCTCTTATTGTTCCTCATGCACCCGAACCCACAGCCGCAAACTAGAAGGCGCGACCGACATCGGCAGAGCGAAATGGCCAAGCATGTCGAATTGTCGTCGGCAGTTTCAGTCAGTCCAGTTGCCCAGATAGGCTCGGTACCCCGTCCTTCAGCACGTCATTAATCTGGTGCCGAAGTCAAGTTATGTAAATAATTCTAACTATACAGCGGATTTTCAGAGCAGTGACCTCGAAGGGATGTCGCTTAACAAGTTGAGGAAGTTTAGTATTCAATAGCGTTAAGCGAAAGGGATTTCCAAGGCGTTACAGAAGAAGCATAACAGAGCGCGAACCCGATAGCCGGATTTCCAAAGTAATGGAATCTTGGTTCAATTCACTGTAAAGGGAAGTATTGGCTCGGGCAGATTGCTGCTAGTCATCGTGCGTGCAGCTCAAACTCACTTGTCTAAGAATCGCGCAGGGTATTGAAAGTATCGATATTCCGCTGCGGTTCTCAGAAATTGTCGGGCCAATGCAACGCGGGGCCTAACAGAGTGGTCATCCACCAGCCTTTGGATCAAGGATTTGCTCCCTGCTGCGAGGAATAGGAACCATCTCCGTTGCTATTCCCGGAGCAGAGGCTATTCTTAGCCGACTTTTCTTCATCGACAGCAGTTCAACAGACGCGCTTCGATGCAATGTCATAGCATTTGCCGCGATCCAGTGGCTTCAACGAGCCTGTGCGAAGGCGTTCGTACGATACTTTGCGATACTTAAAGGCCCGATACTCGACGTTTTTTGTCGAGCGAAGGCAAAATATCTTCGGTAGCCCAGACCGCTAAATGACGCCCTGGGCGTACAATCGACTCATCGATAAAATAGCTCGGTTCTGGAAAGAAAAAGGGAGCCTTTCTAAAATTCACCAAACGCCAATCGCCAGAAACAATGTCTGCGTTGAAGTCTGAAAGCCGATCGCTCGTCAACAAAATCCACCGCGGGTTGCTCTTCACAATATTATTTAATACAGACCAAATATCCGCATTGCTTAAATGGAAGAGTACTTCCCGTATAAGTATGACATCCGCTTGCGGCAATTCATCTTCAACAGCATTAAGGTGGTCAAACCGCACATTCGGACCAGAGAATTTTGCGATGTTATCTGCTATAACATCTTCCACGATGTCTATCCCAATATACTCAATCTCAGTCAGATTGAGTGTTTTCATCCAGGTGAAATCCCCACAACCGACATCCAATATGGATTTGGCTTGGATGATTTCCAACATTTTAGGTAGCTCTGCTCGCAAGGTTTCGGTTGCTTCAAGACTGGAACCTGTTCCTGAAAGCGGAATGCCTTGATTACCGATCGTCCAGTGCGCCGTTTTATATATGTGCGAAAAGCGGTCCTCCAATTTATCAGGCTTAAGATGATCCAAATTTTTGCCCAACATTGATCGGATTGGATTGTAAAGCCCGGCTTTGTTCAGAGCGGTCCGTATCAATTCTTTTGCGGTTTGTAAGTGTGTCAACTTCGGGGTATTCCTCTTAACCAAATCACGGAGAATTTCTGGGTGTAGACATGGGTATGTTATCGTAAATTTTCATTCTAGTATAGTATTATAAGCTTCAAAATGTGCTGCCGCACAGTGCCACGGGCTGAGCTTTTCCAGTACTCTTTCTCTGGCCGCACTGCCCATTTCTTTTCGGCGATTTGGATCCCCCAGACTTCTCACCGCTGTTTCGAATGTTTCAAAGCTATCAACGTCGCACAAGATCCCACATGATTCATCAACCATGTCCGACAAACTGCCGACATCGGATGCAATGATCGGCAGGCCGGTCGACATTGCCTCTGCAGTGACGAAGGACGCGCCTTCGGAACGCGACGGCAGTATGAAAACGTCAAAAGCGTTCATATACTGCTCTACGGGAAAATCTTGCTGGGAGAGGATCACGCGATCCCGCAAACCCATCGCTGTTATCGGATCGATCACCGCTTTCCTATAATAGTCCATCTGACTATCCACATCGTTGCCAATTATGGCAAAACGAAAATCACTATTTTTAAATATTTTTGCCAGTTTCACGATCCATTCGTGGCGCTTTTGCCAGCCCCGATTTCCTACGGTGCCAACCAATATTTCATCATCGGAGACATTGAGTTTGGCACGTATCGATCTGCGGACATGTGCATCTGGCTTAAACTGACTGGAGTCGATCGGCGCATAAAAGGGAACAATCGTGTCCCATTTTTCGCTTATACCCCCGTGAGAGGCAATCATACCTTTGCCCGATGTCATGAGAACATCCGCTATGCGCGCGCCTAAAAAGCCAAAGACGTGCCGGAGTAACGGCGGCGCTAGATTGGAATGCAATTGGAACACCAGAGGAGTGCGGTAGACTAGCGCCGCTACGATGGGTTGAAAATTCAGCAAACCAACGCCTTCAAGAATCGGGTTTGGCGACTTGCGAATGACGGCTCCAATGGCGCGAACGTCAGCAACAAAAGCGCGCGGATATTTTAACAATCCCAACAAATTGAATTTCTTCCGTATCCGCGTCAGCGGCCTGGACACAACATGGCATCCAGCGCCCTCAAAGCGCCGCTTCGTTTGCTCGTCGCAGTTACAGATAACTATTCTCGAATAATTGTTCTCCGAATAAAAAGGCGAAATGCGTTCGACCAGTACGTGCAGTCCCCCCCAGTGAGGAGCGTTGATCACAGTGATTATCGTATTCTTTTTGTTTGGGAATCGGCGGCCAGTCATTTTGCCTTGTTCTCCATGTGCTGTGGACAGGCTTGGGATGCGAGTTCGCTCATCTTGTCTAACCATGTAACCGACTCATCGATCTGGCTCCATATTTTGCACAATACCATAAGCCTCAAATATCAAAGCTATTTGAACGGAAAGCAGTCCTAATAACAATGTTGCTGCCCCCATATCTATCCCCCCAAAAATCAAGGCAAAAGGCAGGAGTATGGCTGTTGGAACCAGTGAACGCCAGTAGACCTTACTAAAACGCCATCTGTCATATGCAACTGTCAGCAGTGCTCCGCAAGGTGCGCAAACGGCGTTGGCCAAATAGGCGACACCTAGGATTTGAAGAACAAACGAGCCTGAAACGAACTCCTGACCCGCCAATGCCAATATTGTCGGCGCACCCACTACGATCAATAAGAACAACGGTAGGGCAGTTAAGGATGACATAAGCGTGGCGGTACGGAGTTCTTCAAGCAAAGCGCCTCGGTCTCTTTGGGTTAAAATGGTCGCAAAGCGAGGCGTGGTTAGGGGAACGACAAATCTCTGGCTAATTGAAACGATTGGGGCAATCCGGCTGGCCATCCCGTATGTACCAGCTTGCGTGAGGCCAACAAAGATACCCACCATGATCATATCAACTCGTTCGAACGACATACTGGCGGCGTAATTGCTCATCATCGCGAGGCTGGTTTTGCGCCATCGGGAGAAAAATCGTATCTTAGATCCCGGCAAACATGGGTAATCGCTTAAATATCTTCTCCAAAGCAGGATCCAAGCGATTAACTCTACTATGAATAACAGTCCAAGTGAGACCAATGTAAAGTGATTGCCGGCAAACGGGACCGAAACTAGAGCTGCCAGCGACAAGCCGGTCCAGATTATATCGCGTGGTACGAACGTCAGGAATACTGCCCCGAAGGTCCGAGCTAGGAATTCTCGCATCATGCTGAATGCCATGACAGGTATAAAGCCGATCAGGGGCCAAGTTGTTTCGGACACTTCCGTCCACCCGATAAGAAATTTGGTGGTAAGTCCAAGAACCAATACAAACAATGATGCGATCGTCGAACAGACAAGTGTCGCGAGAAGAGCGGACCGAATGAATGTTCCGATCCTATGCGGCCGTTTCAATGTCAGCGCCTCTCTGACAATAATCTGCGCTGCTGGCCCTGTTCCCAAGGCGCAGGCGAATGCCAAAACTTGGCTCGTAGCCAAAGAAAACAGGAAAAGGCCAAACTCCTTAATATCGACTAGGCGACCGCCCGCGAACAACAACAGGAGGAAGATTACCCTACCGACACCCACCAATAAAGCGGCCACACCGAATTGTAGAAAGGCATTCCTGATTATTGAAATATGTCTCATGGACAAGAAATATGAGCTTGCATCGAATTGACAATTCCAAAAGATAGAGTGAGCTAATCGACCAATTAGTCCACGCTATAAACTGCAGTGAAAAGAATTTAACTCTTACCCTCAGCCTGATCTTTCTTGTCGTCAGGGGCCCGTACAAAAATATAGAGATGGGTGGCCAGTCTATCAGGTAAAAATTTATGGATCAGTTTAAACGCAGAAAATATTAAAGAAGATCCAAAATAATATGCTGGCTCAGCTGAATGGCCGACAATATAGACTGTGCCAGATTTCCCAAAAAGAGACCGAAGCTTACTGTGACTGTTCATCTTGTAGCGCGTCGGAAATATGTCTTCTGGCTTTCGAAATGGCTGGACGTATCTTAGAATTCTATTATGCAATCTATTGGGAACAAGGCTGGCGGCTAAAGCCACGTAACTCCATTTATTGGGAGTAAGAGCGCAGAGCCAGCCACCCGGCGCCAAGATCCGCATTAATTCGCTGGCGGTCTGCTCCGCGGTGTCAACATGTTCAAAAACGGAGCGAGTAACAATGATATCAAAGCTGTTGTCGGCAAAGGGCAAGGGTTCCCCAATCGGGGTGACTGTCGCATGGTCGACAAACGGATTTTCCAGAACGATCGGATCAGGGTCAGACCCCTCGACATGCGCTACTTTTCCTTGGAAGTGAGCTAGCTGGCGCCTGTAATTATTTCCGTCGTCCGCTAAGGGTTCTCCCCGACCCGCACCAAAATCGAGCATTTTCATATCTGGCCGCAACAAAGTAGCGATTTGGGTATAAAAGAAAATCGCTCCGTCTATGCGCGTGAAGCCACCAACCCCAATTTCGGGGTAAAATTTTTCCACAATCTGGGTTTTAGACACTATTCCTCCTATATCGCTTAAAGGCTTTGTCCTTGTAGAGAGCTGAAAAAGAGAGAAAAGTAGACATAGAAACTTGATGTAAGGATAGCGATTATTTTTAACGCTTAGCTAGTGATTAGCTTGTATGTCAACTGACTCTCGCCGATATCTCTGTCATTGTTTAGGTTAATTATCCTGCGGTCGCTCTGGGTGGAGGGCGGGAAGCGGGAATGATTTGGAATTCTTGAAACCGGAAGGACCTGAGCAGACAATTATTGGACGATCTGACCGTGCGCAATACGGTTGGCTGGGTTCGTATGCATAAGCGCTTCAGATGTGCTTTTAGGAACAGTGGCGAGGAATGATAGTCAGAAATCGCACCGGACGGCGGACGAACCTTTCAGAAAATTGACGAAATGATGGCTGGTCTCGTGATTTAATCGTTTCGGGTTATTTTGCTATGTCTAACCTAATTGAGGACAGGCTAATTTCATAAGGTCGATTAACATCTTGAACTTTTCCCCTGATCTCCAGTCTGGGAAATTTGCACATTACGACCGTACTGGATGCGAGCGCTAACTGATCGGGCTCGCCATTGTCAACGATTTGATCGAACCGCGTCAAACCGCTCTTGCAAGATAGGGAGAACTGAAGCCGCCTCAGCAATTCAGGTGTTGCATCAAGCCCGGTGAGCATGAGATTGTAGTTCTTTCCGGTATCCACTTTAACATATTGAGATAACATTAACGGCATGCCTCTGCCGTTCCAGAGAATATTAATATGTGCTTTGCCTATGCTCTCAGTTGCGCCGATTTGCAGGCCACGAGTCGAGTGATCTTGCCAGTCAAACGGGAGGGCACGGTATTCGGGTATATCGCGCGACTGAGCCAAGCGGAGAAAGCCGGGGTCGGTAATGATGGACCTGCTTCCTGATTTTGAATATGCACGATATAGGTCCCAAGCGGTGCCGATTTCGCCGGTCTGAACCATCGCATCTAGAGACGGTCCCAAATCTTTTCTTTCAATTTCCTGCCCATCTGCCAGCATCATTTCCAGCGTCTGGCCTCTGGCCGAGGTCTGGGTGGCGGTCGCCGGTGTATCTAATGTCCTCAGGAATTTTGCTTCCCAAGGCGGATCAAACGCCAGCTGTCGGACCAGATAGCGTCGGGTATCGGGCTCCACTTCGACCAGGCGGAGCAGGGTCAGTATCTGATCGGAGGCCTGATTACGGCGCAACAGTGCGTCTGAAATTTTGACGATAGCCTCAAAATCGCGTTCTGCCGTAGCCGTCATGATCAGATTCTGTAGCGCTGCAGTATTGCGCCACCCAAGCTGAGATAGCAGTGTGCCGATATACTGGGCGGCAGGCCCATCAGGCTTTTCGTTTATCGCCGCCACATATAGCAAATTTAGAGAACTGGCATCGTTCGGAGCCTTGGCAAGCCGGCGTTTTGCAATAGCCAAGACCGGGCGAAAATCGGCGCTATCCACTTCGGTGCCGAGTAGCTCCATGGTTCTCGGCGCCAATGGCGCGCGATGCTGGAGAGACATAAACTGGATTACCAGCATTCCGCCCAGCAGGCCCAAAAAAAACAGACCATACAACGCCGCACGCCGCCAAAACCGGGAGTTTTTCATCTTTACTTCACTTTGATGATGAAGTTGCGTCATATTCGTATTGATATGCGTATTCGTAGCTGTAGCCAGACTGCTTGGCATCAAATTTGCTCAACAAGATACCGGTTAGTTTGGCTCCGCTTTGTAGCAGGCGATTGACAGCAGTCCGCACTACAGATGTCTGGTTCCGATTTGCTTCCACTACAAAGACGCAGGATTCTACCATCGATCCGACAACGACGGCATCTGCCAGTCCCAGCAACGGGGCACTGTCGACCAATACGATATCAAACTCGTCTTCCAACTGCTTCAAAACCGACCGCGCATTTTCCCCAGCGAGCAGCTCGGCCGGATTGGGAGGAATAGCGCCGCTGGAAATAAAGCTAATATTGCTATATTTGGTCTTCTGAATGACGTCCGAAATTTCCGCGTTTTGCGACAGAAGGTCGGACATCCCATGCACATTCTGGAGACCAAAAAACTTGTGCTGACTTGGGCGCCGCAGATCGAGATCGATGATGGCGACTTTCTTGTTTATTCGGCTCAAGGCCAGCGCTGTTGCAAAACAGCTGGAAGACTTGCCTTCGCCCTGCCTGGCGCTGGTGAACATGATACTGTTGGGCAGTCCATGCGATGATGCCAGCATCAGCGACGTTCGAACGCTAGTATAAGCTTCCGAAATATTGCTCTTTTGATCGAGCATCTCGGTGTCCATATCCGCTCCGCTTTTCAACACCGGAATTGTGCCAAGCGTCAACCTGCCCAATTTGTTCGAAATATCGTCCGGCGTACGGATAGTATCAAAAATCTGTTCGCGGCCGAAAACAAAAGCACCTGCCAACGCGATGCCGGCCAGCAGCGATAATCCCAGATTAAGCGGGATGTTAGGACTGATCGGGTCAACGGGTACAATGGCTCGGTCAACATTGATCACATTATTCGATTGCACGCCGGATTCAGCATTGAGTTCGTTATATCGTGTTAGCAACAGGTCATACAGCTGGCGGTTTGTGTCACTTTCTCGCTGCAAGATACTGAGCTGAACAGCGCTGCTCTGTTCGTCGAGCGTGGATTCCTTCAATACGTTGATCTGTTTCTGCAGGGCTTTTTCTTGGGCAAGGGCAGTTTCATATTCCCCCCTGATCGAATTGCGGATTCCGCTACTGATGGCAGCAATCTGTCTGTCCAACTCTTCTTTGCGGGCCGTTAACTGCCGTACTGTTGGATAATCATCCTTGCGGCGCTGGAGCTGATCTTCCAATTCCGCTTCCAGCTTCGCCCGTTCCTGAACCAGATTCTGAACGGCCAGATTATTCAGAACTTGAGGGGTATTCAACGTCGCGGTACCACGGGCCGTTTCCCATTTCTTTTGCGCTTCGATCCGTCTTGCAAAGGCTGCGGCATATTCCTGATTCAATTGGACAAGCGTCGCTGCTGTCAAAGATCGAGGCGCAGCCCGCCCATCTTCAGTTTGTGCGGCATTGCTGGCATCGATAATCCTTGTGCTTCGCGCGTAAGCCAGAGCCTTTCGTTCCGATTCACCCAAGCGGGCGGCGGCGGCATCAAGTTGCTCCTTCAGGAATTCTCTAGCATAGGAAGATGTGTCAAATTTTCTTTGCAGATTGTTGCGAATATAATTTTCTGCGTAGCTGTTGGCGATCCGTGCAGCGAGTTTCGGGTCCGGGCTCTCAAAGACCATTGATGTAACGCGCGAATCGATTGGCAACGAAACGGAAAAATTTTCTCTCAGAGTTTCCAGAACCAGTTCTCGCTCGGTTTCTTCCTTTGACAGCGCTCCCTCGGATTCAACATCCGGGTCAACGCCCATCGCTTCCAGAAAAGCCTTATTGCCAAATAGATTTTCGTCTTCGGCAACACTGGTTGCCAGAGCACGGCTGCGAATTATATCGAGTTGGGTTTGAAGAAATCGGTCAGAATCCTGGATCGACGCAGAAAGATCGGTTTCCTCTGTCCCAATGACCTTTGCCGCCTCCTGATCAATTTGTACCGTGGAGGTTGCCTGATAGATCGGTGTCGAGAGCAGCGAGATGACAATCCCGGCCAGCAAGCAAGCTACCAAGATGCCTAGAATCCAGAGCCGTGATCGATAGATTGCAGCCCAGATTGCAGCGAAATTCAGTGATGCGCTCCGGTCGTAGCCGTATTCAGCATCTTCCGGACCAGAAAAATCTGCATCAGTTGCGCCCGGTCTGCGGGGGGCAGGTGCGAGATCAGAATCATTCTGATTATTCATAAGCAAGCTATGTCTTTCTCAAATAGAAGCTGTTGTTAACGGCTAAGCTGGATGAACACTGAGGCAAGCGCTGGAGAAAGCTGCAATACATCTCGAAAGAGCGCCTTGGCGAATGAATTGCCGACAACCACAATATCACGTCCCAATATCTCCGGATTGGGCTGGGCGCCTTTCCTAATCTCCTTCAAATTGAATTGTGCTGCGTAAACGCCATCTTCTTTGGTTCGAAATACAATCACCTCATCCAATCGAGCCGTCTCCGTTGGCCCCTGTGCCAAAGCCATCGCTTGCAACAGCGTAGTTTGGCCCTCGATCGGGTATACGCCAGGTGTCTTGACTGCGCCTTCCACAGTCACTTTCTGCGATGCGGATTGCGCCACAATGATCGAAACCTGCGGATCTACCAAGTAACGGCTTTCCAACTTCCGAGCAATATCGGCGGCCAATTCCGTGCTGGTCTTCCCGGTAACTGAAACCTGACCGATCAGGGGGAGGAGTACATTTCCGCTGGCGTCTACGGGGACTTCTTCAAAAGAAAGATCTTCTTCTTGAAAAACAGTGACCTTAAGCACATCCAAGGGCCCTATTTTGTAGTCATCCGCCTGTATCTGCTGGGAGGGAGCGGGGATAATCGCATATGCCTGCTCGCCCTTAGGCAAATCTGTGGTTGAACACGCGGATAAGAGCAGAATGAAACCTATGGACGAAGGGAAATAGCGCAAGATCTCGGTCTCCAATATAATGTCTGACGCCTAACCAGCGACTGGTGGATTTGCAAGGTGAACTTTCGGCCAATATCAACTTTAGAGCACAGGTCTTGGTGACTTCTAGTTGAACGGCCGGACAGCTCGTCTCGGCTCATTCGAGGCAGGTTGTTCTGTGGCCAAAGTTGTGCCTTTCAGGTCGACGCTTTCCTAGGCCTGAATATCACTGCAAGGCAGAATGCAAAAATTGCTGCTATGCTCTGGGTTCTCAACGGATAGTCGACGACGCTGTGCAGAAGGATCAGCAATATCACCACAAACGAAGCGGCTTTACTTCCGTTTATTTGGGGGATGGGTGCTCGAGCGAACGACTGAATTAACGTTGCCGCAAAGAGCCCCAGAATTGCGATGCCACCCACGCCGGTTTCAAGAACAAGTTCATAATAGTCGTTGTGCACATGATTTACGTACGTCCGCGCTACCATTTCAAGCGGCTCGAATTTTTGATATATTGGTACAAACGTACCCAATCCCGATCCCCACGGGAAATAATTCAGAATGATTTTGACTGACTGTATCCAGATATCCCATCGGCTATCATCATCCACACTGGAGTAGCGACCGACGACATTTTCAAAGACATTCCCGATGGACTGGAAGGCAAAAGCAAATAAAATACAAATAACAGCGAGCGTGGCTATAATCTGCCAACGTTTCTTTCCGTTCCAAGTATTGATCAATATGGAAAGAAGCGCTGCCAATATTGTAAGGGATAAGCCTGATCTGGACGTGGTTGCGATCGCGGCACCAATACAGAAGAAAGTTGTGATGCCACAAAGGGCCAAGGCAAGTGTCCTGCTGCGGCTGATTCGGAAAATTAGACTGATTGATAATGCGAGGGCGGAAGCGATAAAAAGCCCTTGATGATTTCTATTGGCAAAGAACCCGAGCAAGAACTGCTTATGCGAAGAATCGTAAAAATTAAACGTTTGGCCGTTGCTCGAGAATTGCAGCAATCCAATTAGGATTGAAAGAAGCGCCAAGCTCATAATGCTGAAGGCAACAAAGCGTATTTCATCTGAATTCAGTTTCAAGATAGCCAAGAAAACTGAGGCGGCGGGAATGAGCATTGTCCATAAGAAGAGCGTTTCTGTCGGATCAAGGCTGATACTATGCCATTGATTTTCGGCGCCAACGAGAGCGAATATGGCATATTCCGTTTCTCGCCCGGGCAATGACTGCCAAATTGCTGGAGGCAACGGTATGATTTGTACCAACGGTAACAACAAAAGGCACAATAATAATATTTTCTGCAGTCGACCCAGTTTAGCAAATTCTGCCCAAGATCCGGATGCAAGGGCGGCTACAATCAACGCCGCCGAAAATACCGATATCAAGCTGATCCGCCAGCCAGGAACGTTCGGCGCCCCACCGAAAAGGATCAGGACGGCGATTGTGGCCACCGTCAAACCAAGCAGCCGCGGAGAATCTACCCGCTGCCAGCGGAACAGTTCTGCACTTAGATTCGAACGTCTTTGACGGCCTCGAGGATCACTGGATGCTGTCACTGCAATTTGGCTACTTTACTTGACCACATTATGAAGCGGTTAGACAGGGGAAAGGCCGTAATCAATCAAAATCTATCACTCAATTCAAGCACGGCTTCCAGTTTTTGGTTTGGTAAAGGCTCGAGCCTTATGGCTGTTTGTATCGCGCTTAGCTTTGGCGTATCTATTTTGGAGTATTTCGTCCGTCGGCTCGTGTCTGCGCCGAACTCGACGGACTGATCCTGGAGGATTCTCGAAATGCGTATAACCCAGACTGAGATTTGCAAGAGATTGCTCGTCGCGATTTTAGACGTGGTTTTCAGTCCACCCCCGATAGAACGGCATTCTGATGTCCAGAGGATGATCGCTAATGGTTAGGCATCGATCAAGTATTTTGCTTAGCTGCGTGTCAGGGTGATTGGGCGGACTATCGACCCGTTCGAGTTGGTGCGCTACAATGATCAAAACCCCGTAAACAGAATGAAGAAATAATCAGCGAAGCAGTCAAATATGAAGCGAACTTCATTTTCTTACGCTGACGACTTAATGTTGGGGCGATGCGATAAGTCATTGCCCCTGGTGCCGGGCCTTTGGGGCCAACAATAATATGTATATTACGAAGCAACAAGGCGACACAAGATAAGCCGTGACAGCGAACGCGATTGCCGATAATATTCTCTGCTGAAGCTATCGGGCAAATGCCATCGGTACGTCGGGTCGCGGGGCAATATTGGCAGAAGCAGGGAAATCTGATCCGCATGCGGTGCGTTTTCGCGCCTTTGTCAGTTACAGCCACGCCGATGCCGCAATCGCGCAAAGGCTGCATCGGAAAATCGAGACCTACCGGCTGCCCCGCTATATGCAGTCCGCCTCCAAAACCAGTACGAATAACGGCCGACTCGGCCGTATATTCCGGGATCGCGAAGACCTGCCGGCCGCCGAGGATCTTTCGGAATCGGTAAAGCGGGCGCTGGCGGGGTCGCAGGTGCTGGTGGTTGTCTGCTCGCCTGACGCCAGGGCATCAATTTGGGTGGCCAGGGAAATCGAGCTGTTCCGGGCGCTGCATCCGGATCGGCCGGTGCTGGCGGCGCTGGTGCGCGGAGAGCCGGAGGAGGCCTTTCCCGCAGCGCTGCTAAATGGTGCGGAACCGCTGGCAGCGGACCTGCGCAAGGAGGGCGATGGCTGGCGGCTGGGCTTTCTGAAGGTCATTGCCGGGATCGCCGATGTGCCGCTCGACGCGCTGGTCCAGCGCGATGCCGCTCGCCGCATCCGCCGCGTGATGGTCGTCACGGGCGGGACGCTGGTCGCGCTGCTAGCGATGATCGGGATGACAATCTTCGCAATCCAGTCGCGCAACGAAGCGCTGCATCAGCAGGCCGAGGCCGAAGGGCTGGTCGAATATATGCTGACCGATCTGCGCACGGAACTGAAGGGCGTCGGCCGGCTCGATGTGATGACCAAGGTCAACGAGCGGGCGATGGATTATTATGAGGATCAGGATGATCTGTCGGCGATGCCCGCCGAGAGTCTCGAACGGCGCGCGCGCATCCTGCACGCGATGGGCGAGGATGACGAGAAGCGCGGCGACATGGCCAAGGCGCTGGAAAAATTCACCGAAGCACACCGGGTAACAGGAACCTTGCTGGCGCGGGATCCGGGCAATGCGGACCGAATATTTGCGCATGCACAGAGTGAAAATTGGTTAGGGTATCTGGCTTACTGGCGCGAAGATTACGAAGAGGCTCGCTTCAGAACGGCTCAGAATAAAGGCCTTGTCGCCCGGCTGATGCGTCTGCCGACGAAGCAAGCCGATTGGGTGCGGCATGCGGGTTATAGCTATGGAAGCGGCTGTGCCCGGTTGCTCGCTGCAAAAGTACGGCCAAAGGCCACTCTGGCAGAATGTTCGCAAGCGATGCACTATATAGAAGAGCTTACCAGGATAATTCCAGACGACATGCAAGCCGTTTCTGATCTCGCCAATCGACATGCGTGGCTTGCCGATGCCTATTTTGCCAATAAGGAAACCGACAAAGGCTTCTTTCACCGCCAAGAGCAGATTCGCTTGGTAAAATCTCTGGTCGAGGAGAATCCAGAGAACCTGAACTGGCGTGAACAATGGGCCGTGACCCAAATGAGCTATGCCGAATTGCTGATTGACCATCAGCGACGAACGGAAGCCGGTAAATATGCGGAAAATGCGCATATGATAGCCGGGCAACTCGTAAAACATGATCCCACAAATTCCAAATGGAAGGAATGGTACACGCGAACGGCAGCATTGATTAACTAAGAGGAGAAAAAGGAAAATGTCCAGCGCACCACAGCAGCAGGAGGGCTTTTCGTTCAAGCCGGCTCAAATACTTTATCTAGAAGTCAGAGCGGATTCAGAGGGTAAGTTATTCTATCATGAGATCCTGCAGTCCCCCTACAAATCGGACTCTGAATTCAAAGCATTGATCAAAAAGATAATCAAGCACAACGGCCACCCTGAACAAACGCGAAGGCCAACATTTGTTGAAGACAGCGGCAGGCCGTTGACGAGAACTTCACTTGGGTGCAACGGCTCTGATACCGAAGTGATCTTCTATATTCCCAAAGGCATGGCGGCTTTCGATCCGCAAAAAGCGCCTCTTACAAAATTAGATCCATCGATAATGTTTCATCCGCGGCTTTTTTATGTGGGAAGGTCTGACGATTTGGAGACGATAGACAAATTTTCTCCCGGCAACAGCGATCCCCACTGTCAGTTGGCCGTTTTCTCTTACAGAGGAACGATTGCAGCTCGCGATCGAGGGATGAAGCCGTACACATATGAATTTTACCTCGATACCGCAGGGGAGCCATTCTTTCCTGGAAGCGGTGACATAGGCCATCCCGGGGGAAATTATCCTTGAGTGTAAGCGGTTAGCGTTTTGACCCCCCTCGCCCAAATCCTCTCCATCGCCCGTGCCGGGAATCCGGCGCGGGCATGGGGGCTGTTTCAGTCTTCTGGCTGGGATGCGCGGGAGGATGATCCGAAGGCGCTCACCTTAAAAGGCCGACTGCTCAAAGATCAGGCGAAGGCTTCCGCTGGGCCTGACCGCGCAAGGCTGTATCGCTTGGCAGCGGACGCTTACGCTGCTGCTGCCGAGCTTGACCGGGACAGCTATCCGCTGGTCAATGCCGCTGCGCTGGCGCTGCTGGGCGGCAAGCCGGAGCGGTCTGCCGCGCTGGCGAAAGAGACCTTGGCACTGATCGACGGCGATCCGGGGCAGGGCGAAAATCCCTATTGGCGGGCAGCGACCCGGGCCGAGGCACTGCTGCTGCTGGGGGAGGAAGCCGCAGCACGCGCGGCGCTGGTCGACGGGATTGCGAAACTGCCTTATGCCTGGGAAGATCATGCCGCGACCCTTGGCCAGTTCGAGCTGATCCTGGCCGAGCAGGGCAGCGATGCGGCCTGGCTTGACCGCCATCGGCCACCGCCCAGCCTCTATTTTAGCGGCATTATCGGGTTGGATGCGGCAGATCCGACCATCCGGCAAGATATTGATGCGATCATCGAACGCGAACGTCCGGGTTTTGGCTTTGGCGCGCTGGCGGCGGGTGCGGATATACTGATCGCCGAGGCACTGCACCGGACCGGTGCCGAACTGCATATCATTTTGCCTTATCCGGTGGAGCGCTTTCGCGAACTGTCCGTTGCGCCTTACGGCGAGCATTGGGGCTCCCGCTTTGATGCGCTGGTAGAGGCCGCGAGCAGTCTCGACGTCCTGACCGAATTTCCCGGCGAAGACGAGCGATCGCTCAGTCTGGCCGTGGAACTGGCCGATCTGGTGGCGATGGGCCAGTGCATCCGCAATGCTGCGGTACTCAAGAGCTGGCCGAAGGCGCTGACGATTATCGGCAGGGGCGATCAGCCACGCCGCCCCTATCAGATCTGGTCCGACACCGGGCACGACCAGTTTACCATTGCCGTTGTGCGCCAGAAGGATCACCCATCGACCGCCGTTTCTTCCAAAGCGGAAAGCAAGGAAGTCGCGGCAATTCTCTGGGTAGACCATGCGGATCGGAATATGCTGTCGGCGCTTTCCGGCCGGGGCGAAGCCTTTCGGCCGGCCGGGGATGGCCACTACCGGATATCCACCGATGCCCTGGACCTGCTATCGACCGGTCGCGCGCTGTTGCAGCATGATGCCAGCGTCCGGACCAGCCTGGTCATCGATATCATGGATGCTGATGCGCCCGGTACTGCCCTGCTGGAACAGGCCAGCGACATCGCGCGCGCGTCGAGCGGGGGAGCGGTTCTGACAGACTGCAAATCCGCCATGGTGATTCTGCTGCAATCGCGCGAACAGAAGGTTGAAGAAATCGGGGAATTGCAGACCGCCTATGGCCCGCTGTCGCTATGGTCGATTGCCTGAACGGCGCGGATCAGATCACCAGCTCCTCGAGCAGGCTTCGCGACAGGATTTCCAGCTGATCATCGTCGCGCCGGATGATGCCGCGCCGTTCCAGGGCGTTGATCGCGCGTGACCCGGTCTCGCGGGTCGTCTGGGCGGACAGCGCCAGCGCGGATATCACAGGCGGTGGCGATATCCTGCCTTCCTCCCCCGCTTCCTGTAGCAATTCGGCATAGACCCGGCCATTGGCGGTCAGGGTGATGCGCGCCGCCATCCGGTCGAGCACTGCATTATACTGGCGGCCCAATATTCTGGAGAGACCGCTGCCGATCCGGGCTTCCTCCTGCAACAGGCGGGTCATTTTGGCGGTGGGGATTTCAAGGACCGAAAGCCGGTTCTGCACCACTATATCGGAAATGACGATCCGTTCGCTTGGAAAGGCACCGAACAATTCCCCCGGTCCGTGCGAGGCGAGCAATTTGACCTGACCATCGATGCCGATGATCTGCAGTTGTGCCCGACCAGCGAGCACGATCCACAGAGCGGACCCGAGATCGCCCTGATGGGCGAGAATATCCTTGTGGCGGTAATGCACCAGCCGGGTGGCGGCATCGACCTTGCCCGCTTCTTCCGGTGAGCAGGAAAAAAACGAGGCGAGGGTCGCAACGCGCTCGCTGGCGGTCATGGACTCTTCCATCCTAGCCGGCCACCATCGTCCTCATGCCCTTCGCCGGCGGCGTTTCCGGCCCCCCGGCGAAACATTGCGCAATTTCCATCCATTGCCGCGCGGTATCGCCGACCGTCTCCAGCGCGGTGTCGTCGATATTGCGGGTCTGGGTCACCACCTGGGCAAATTCGACCGCGCTGCCGCGCACCAGATTATCCTCCTGCGGCTCATTCCATTCCCAGACCGCACCCGACGGAGCGGTGAGCTGGACAAAGGGCTTGGGAGCGGGAGGCTCCTGGCGGCGGTTCCGGAAGGTCCAGCCATAGGTGGTGACACCAAGATGCGCGATATTGCGGATCCGGTCGCCATCCTGGCGCTGTTCGCCCAATATGTCGAATATCTCCTGTCCATGCGACCAGGTTTCCATCTGGCGGGCGATGATCTTTGACCGGCTTGTCATGTCGGGGCCAGCCCAGGCGACGCGCTGGTCGGGGTCGGCGGCGCCATAGGCGGCAGCCAGCCTGGGGTAATAGTCGCAATAGGCATCAAACAGGGCCTTGCCACGGATCCCGCCGGCATGCTCATCAAGCCATTGATATTGCACATCAATATGGCCTTTTCCGGTCTTGAAGGCAGCCATCATATCGCTGATGAACCGCTTGAAGGCCTCCGGATTCTGCAGGGTCATCAGCGCCGCGGCGTTCCAGATATGCAGATGACCGATAACATCTTCTATCGTCCAGCTCTTGAACTGGGTGACGGTGGCAAATACCGCGTCATCCTTGTCGGCGAGCAGAGCCGCGAGCGTGTCGCTCTCATCTTTGAAATGCCGGGCTTCCTGTATCATCGCGAATGTCCTTCCAACTCTTCCAGCTTATCGGCCAATGCAGCCGGAATCGCAACCGGATGGGCGAGCAATATCTGGCCATAACCCTTGCCTTGGGCGTCATTTCTGATGCTGGCCACGCCGCCACCGCCGAGCACGGCGTCGATCAGGAAATTGATCGCGTGCGAACCCGGCAGATGGAATTTGTCGATTTTCGCGGCATCGGCGCCGCCTTCGATAAAATGGCCAAAGCGCCGGGCCACCGATTCCGGA